>Ga0099822_1009888_pt1 | contig 11928 bp, 6 predicted proteins | sample CowpeawhiteBW_FD_76839 | JGI IMG/M metagenome (GOLD analysis project Ga0099822, IMG submission 76839) | Root nodule microbial communities of legume samples collected from California USA - Cow pea white BW | ecosystem: Host-associated > Plants > Roots > Nodule | place: USA: California | collected... | reverse complement strand
TTCTATGTTTTTTTATAAATCGTTGTATGTTTTTTTAATCTTTTTTTATAATAGAGTGTGATTATATATTATATATATATATATATATATATATATAAAAGCTTATTTTTACTATCTATTTTGTTTAATCGCGATATAATGTTTTGTTTATTAGCATAAAAGCTATTAAATGAGATGTTACAATGAAATTATTTACAATTAATAACAGGGGTTGAAATTAAAGGTGTGTGTTATACATTTCACTTATAATTCATATTATTGTATATATTTTTAAATATTTGTTTGTCTTTGACTTTTCTTTATAATAAGTTCACCATTTAATTTGACTATCTTATATGATATATCTTTATTACTCTTAAATAATGACTCTAATATAATATATTCAAGTAAACACAAACTATAATTTAAAACAAAACAATAAAATCTAACAAAAGAAAATAGTAGAATCATGTATTGAATGTCGAAAATATCAACTTCAAATATGTAATAAAATTTGAAAAGATATCTTCTTATCTAGTCTGCATATTATTTTTTTCAATCAATTTAAAGGTTTTACTTAACAAATTTTAGAGTAAAAAAATTAAAAAGTGGAAAATAATTTCTACCATATTTTTAAACTCTTGTTTCAACTTGTGACATTAAAATAATTTTTAGTCAAATTTATAAAAAAAAAATTGATATAACCAAAGTTGACTATTGAATTGTACTATTAAAATTTATAATTACTAATATTGACGTTTAATCTCAAAAACTATAAGAATTATCCAAAATTTTCAAAGTTTCTAATATTAATATATATCGATACCTATTTTTTGTATTATATTTTACATTAAAATTATGAAGCACCCTATTTTATATTTATTTTTAAAATTATTCATTTTAATGTTATTTTAGATTAAAAAAAGTAACTTTTTCAAATTTGAAAGATTGATTTTAATTTTAAACATATGTTTTGTATTATATATCCTCACATTTATCTTTTATTGTTTAAAGAAAAAAAAAAAAAAATAGATGTCTTTCTCTCTCTCTCTTTTTTTTTTATTGCAAGAGGAAGGTGTGTACATGACATGCGAAAATTAATGATTGGTGAAAAATACTATTTTAGAAACATAATGAAAGGGGGATGAATTATCTTTTGAAGATATCTATTATATATTAAGAAATTAATATTATATACAAATAAAAAAAAATATTAACAAAATTATTATATTATCCATTTTTTTATTCACACTTATAAATAATTATAATTATTTGGTCATTTCCCTATTATTTACTTTTTTAAAAAAAAAACTAAATTCTGTAAGTTTTTTATTTTATTTACTTCATTTTGTTTCTTTTTTTCTCTCTAATAACTACTTCTTTTATGTAACACAAACACTCCCTTATTTTCTAAATTATATAAAAAGGTTTAATTTTAATGATTAATAACTATTTTATTATATAAAAATTACATATCCAAAAAACTATTTAAAATATTCATAAAAAATATCTTTATGAGATTTTCTTTCAAAAAAAATATAATTATATAATCTTTAATCAATAATTATTTGATAGATTAAATATGTTTTTTATCTTTATATAATTTTTAAATATATATTGTAAAATATATTTTATAAAAAAATTTAAAATCCTTTAATATTTTAATTATAAGCTTTTTATCACAGTTTTGTATTTTCATATATAGTTATGAACATTTTCTTCATAAAAATTATAGTTGTAATTATAATTTTTATTTTTAGATTATTTTTAAATATATGTTGTAAAATATATTTTATAAACTGCTTTATTTCTGTTTAATATTTTAATTATAAGTGTTATTTTATTTTTATTTTAATATACTTTAATTATTGTATTTTTATTGAATTATGATTAATTTTTATATAGTTTAAATTATAAAAAGTTTAATTTCAATAATTAAAAAATATTCACAATATATTTAAACTTTTATTAAAAACATTTTAGGTTTCACAATATATTTTATGATTAGTTGTAGTTTTATTTTATTTATTATTATTTATTTCAATATTAAAAACACATTATTACTGTAATATTTTTTAATATAAAAATAGGTTATGTTTGTTTTTATATAGTTTAATTTATACAAAATTTAATTTCAATAATTAATAAATATCTTAAAACTATATATCCAAAAAGTTACTACAAAAAAAACTTAATAAAATAGTAGTTTAATTTAAGAAATTATTTAAAAAATTCATTTTTGTTTTTAATTATTATTATTTATTTCAACATCAAAAACACGTTTAATTACTATAATACTTTTAATATTTATTGGATTGTGTTTATTTTTTATATAGTTTAATTTATTAAAAAAAAATTAAGAGTTAATAATTATTTTATTATGTGACATAGTAGTTTAAATTTTAAAAAAATTCATTGAAAAATACATAAATTTTATTGATGCTTATTGGATTAAATTATTTATTTAAAAATATATCACAATTTTTAAAAAATAAATAAAAATTCTGGAAAAACTAATTAAAATTTAAGTTTATTTTATTTTATTTTTGGTACTAATATTGTATATGAATGATACTAATGGAACAACTTTGAAATATTTTGAAGGAAAAAGTGTTCTACAATGTTTGAATTATGTGATTTTTATATAAGTTTTTTTATTATTTAATAAATTTGATCCATTTGTTTGATGTAAAAGAAAATATATGACAAATCATTCATATATTAATTAGATGAGTCTAGAAAAAAATATTAGATAACTTTGTTCTTAGATTGATTAGATGAGTCTACTAATACACATTAGATGACTTTATATATATACTAATTAAACGAATATATAACTATGCATATTAGATAACTTTATTCATACACTAATTAGATGAATATGGCAAAACATATTAGATAAGTTTTTTTTGTTAAACTGATTAGACAAGTATTCCAAAATACATTAGATGAGTCACTCCATTTATTGATTAGACGAGTCAAACCATACATTGATTATATGAGTCAAACTATACATTGACTATACGAGTCTAGAAGTACATACTAGACAACTTTGTCCACAGATTAAGTACATGTGTATAACAATACAAGTTACACAGGTATGTTCATACACTAAATATACAAGTCTAAAAACGCACATTAGATAAGAAAATTCATAAATGATTAGACGAGTCTAATAGTAGATACTAGATGAGTCTATTCATACATAATTTAGACGAGTCTATTAATACAAATAGATGACTTAGTTTATTAATTGATTATACGAGTTTTGCGATACATATTAAAGAAGTTTGTCCTTACTTTAAATATATGAGTTTATCAATACGCATTGAAGAGTTTGTTCATACAATGATTAGAGATATAATAAAACAAATTAAATGAGTTAGTTCATAGAGTCCATATTTTCTACCAAGTTTTATGGTGTTGTCCCCTTTCTGAGCATTAAAAATACATTGTATTGATACTTAAAAATCGTTGTAATATATTTTAAAGTTTTAAAATCAGTGGCCATTAACGTATTTTGAAGGAACAACAGAGAAACTACATAGAAAAATCCAAGAAAGAATCCAAATTCGTTCATACATTAGTTAGACGAGTCTAGAGATACACAAAAGACAATTTTATTAATATACTAATTAGATGAGTCTAACAACACCCATTAAATGAGTTTTTTCATACACTGATTAGGTAAGTATACCAAAAAATATTAAATGAGTCATTCCATATCATTGATTAGATGAGTCTACTCATATACATTAGACAACTATGTCTATACACTTATTAGACGAGTTTGTCTATATATTGATTAAATGAGCCTAATGATGGTTGTTTCTCAAAAACCATTTCCAAGCAAGTGCACTGGTACGTAGTAGTATGAACAAGTCTCATATCCACAAGGACTTAGCAAGTATATTGGTAGTTTGCTTTTTTGGGTTTTTAGATTTTGATAAAGAGTGCAATATAAATAGTAGTAATTATATAGATTGAGTGGAGTGAAGGTTAAATTTAGTTTATATGTCTAAAAGCAACTATGATAAATTCAATGAATACAACAACCTTCAAATACTTCCAATTCAAATATGCAGAATTAATTGATCCAAGATAAAGTTCTAAGTAACCTTACATTGATTCCTCTTGTAGCAAGATTACTTAATAACCTCATGGAAGTTCAATCTTAGAGACTTACTCCAAAGTTGTAGATCTCTATTCAACTTAACCAGATATATCCTCACCTTTAAAGATATATACCGACTAGACAAGCCTAATAACACATATTAAACAAGTTTGTTGATATACAAATAAGATGAATTTTATCAATATATTAAACCAGTATTTTATGCACTAAATTGTAGTTTTAGTCAAACTATTCTATATATCTATGCATATTCTATATTTCTTGCACATGCTTTGTCATTTATATTTTTATAAAGTCTATTACTTAATTTATACATACATTAATTTTCTATATATATAAATATTTTTTGTGATGATTTTATTTAATATTTAATTATAAATTTAAAAACAGTTTATTATTTATTTTTTCAAATTTTAAATTCTTTTTAATATAATATATATTTACTATCATTAAAATACACAAAAATAAATATCAAGTCGTGCTACGCGTTTAAAACTAGTTATAAAAAAAATAATTAATCAGGGTTTTGGCCATTTTTTATTTTATTTTGAAGATGCATCTGACACGAATGGAACCATTTTTGAATCCAGAAGCAGATCTGTAAGTGAATAATATATTGCTTAACAATTGGAACACATTTTTCATATTTTCGTCGTGAAATAAAAATTTGTGAGCCGTCTTCATTTTAAAAGGACTATTCCAATAAATAAATATCAAGTCTATTAGATAAGCATAAGTTAATTAATAGTAATTTAAAGATGTAAAATGATAAACAGAACAAACGGGAATTCTTTTTTATATGTACCATCATTTATCTAATTTCATTCAAAATTACTTCAACAAATATTTTGGTTCTCAGTTATTCATCATAATTTCATTTCCTATCAAAATAAAGTATAATTGTTTCCAAGGATAAATAATTTGTTTTCCCTATGTCCTATCTTAATTTGTTTCATTTACTCGTTCTTTATTCAGAAATTATTTGGATAATCTTGAATTACTACCTGTTATTTTCATTAAATAAAATAATTAATAATTAATAAGCAAGTGACTGCTTATTATAAATCGAATCAATGAATGAATATATCGAAACCAAACTCGTCAACTTAAATAAGCATATAGAAGACGACAAATCCTAATGAGTTTCCATGTTTTTAATTTGAGAAAGTAATTTTGATTCTCTTAATTTGATTTTAAACATAGAAGACGACAAATTTCCCCGGCTATATAGCATGTGATGTGATGCAAGTGCACTTTTCATACCAAGACTACCAATAGTTTTATCATTTGATAAAAAGCTTGTATTTGTCTTCTAGTTTCTCTTCTTAAACATGAAGCTATTGGAGTTTTGGCTTGCATGTGCTTTTGCTCTTCTAGCTTCTTCCCTGGCTTCAGCAGCCATTGTTGAACACACTTTCAGAGTAAGCTCTTCTCATATTAGATACATAATACACGTCTTGAGCTTCACTTTGGAACGTATAACTTTGTGTAGAGGAATGTTCATATTATTGCAATTTCATGTATTTCAGATTCAGAATACGACCATCAAACGCTTTTGTCAAGAGCAAGTGATTGTCACGGCGAACGGACTTTTCCCTGGACCAACCATAAATGTGACAGAAGGAGACACTGTAATTGTCCATGTTCTCAACGAGGGACCATACGATATCACTCTTCATTGGTAAACAATTCATACTTTAGCAAACAAACATCGAAAATTAAGAGAAAGTTTTTGATTTGATAAACAAATAATGCATCGCTGAGGTTGGAATTTGGAAGTAAATGTGCAGGCATGGAGTGTTTCAGCGGTTTAGTATTTGGGCAGATGGTCCTGAATATGTAACTCAGTGTCCAATTCCTCCAAATAGTAAATACACATACAAATTCAACGTAACACAACAAGAAGGAACACTATGGTGGCATGCTCATGCAACATATTTACGCGCAACTGTTCATGGTGCTTTCATCATTCACCCTCGTTCGGGCAAATTTCTGTTTCCTAAACCGTACAAACAAGTTCCTATTATATTAGGTACCTACTAATTTCATTTCTTTTAGATATATATCCTAACAAGATTGCTATAAGAACTTTGTTAGTTTGCTATTTTGTTTTGAAATTTTTCTTTTACCTTTATATAACACATTTTTCTCTGTCTACCATGGAAATCTAGCTCATACACCATCTTATATTCTGCAATACTTCAAAATATCGTAATTTTGTTCATATTTAATTTTTTTTAAAATTTAAATGCAGGAGATTTGTATAATTCTAATGTTGAGGATATTACGGCCGAAGCACAGGTTACTGGTGGTGGGCCAAACACATCTTATGCCTTTACAATCAATGGTTTGACCAGTGGTCTTCTCAACTGTACTGAAGATGGTATGTTGGCTTCATTAACTACAGCTAAAAATGATTATTTCACACATAAATACACAATAAGTAAATTTAATTTTTGAAACAACAAAATTATTATTTGAGTCTCTAAATGTGCAACAAAAATTCAAATTTGATCTTTTGTATATAATTCAGAGACATTCAAGATGAAAGTCAAGCATGGAAAGACGTACATGCTCCGAATGATCAACGCTGCACTCAATTACGACCTTTTCTTTAAGATTGCAAACCACAACTTCACAGTTCTTGCCGTCGATGCCTCATACACCGAAGACTACTACACCGACATCATCGTTATTGCCCCTGGTCAGAGTGCTGACGTGTTATTCACAGCGAACCAACCCAACGGTTCGTACTACATGGTAGCCTCTCCTTACGTTGTTAATTTCGATGACCACGACAAGAACATAGCTCGTGGCACAGTTATTTACGACAATGCGCCACCATCATCAGAGCCCATAATGCCAACTATGACACCCGCCGACGACACAGACACGACTTTTAAATTCTACGGCAACGTGACGGGCAAGGTGGGGGCCCCACACTGGGTTCCGGTGCCGGTTGATGTTGATGAACACATGTTGGTTACCATTGGATTTAACCTAGAACTGTGTGATTCCAAGAATGCTTCCAATAAGTCGTGTGCTGGCGAATTGGGTCACAGGACTTCTGCGAGCATGAACAACGAGTCGTTTGCGATCCCCGCGGGTATAAAGATGTCTATGTTGGAAGCTTTCTACAATAATGTGAGTGGAGTGTACACTACAGATTTCCCTGACAAACCTCCACTTATGTTTGACTTCACCAATCTGGACAATGCTTATAATACGAGCCTTCTGTTTGCTCCAAAATCAACCAAGGCGAAGAAACTCACTTTCAATTCAACTGTGGAAATTGTGTTTCAGAATACCGCACTTCTTCTGGGGCAAAACCACCCCATGCACCTTCATGGTTATGACTTTCACGTTTTGGCTCAAGGATTCGGGAATTTTGACAACGACACAGATAGAGCCAATTTTAATGTGAATAACCCGCAATTACGTAACACTGTTGGCGTGCCTCTGGGAGGATGGGCTGCTATCAGATTCCGCGCAGACAATCCAGGTATTGAGTCTCTTTATGTTGATTGTTTCAGTTACTTTTTGTTTGAAATTCATAAACATTCAAATTAAGTTAAACTAAAATAAATATTCTGCAAGTAAATATTAAAGTAACATTGTTGAGATGTAGGTGTATGAACTAGACTATATATGGTGACAAACTAATGAGTTGATTTACTTATAGGGGTTTGGCTGATGCATTGCCATATGGAAGATCATGTGCCGTGGGGACTAGCCATGACTTTTGAGGTTGGGAACGGACCAATGCCTTCAACTTCAGTCCCTCCACCACCTGCTGATATGCCTAAATGTTATCCAAGTTCTGGATTGAACTTACAAATATTTGATAAAAAAAGTTTGACACCATCTCTCTCTCTCTTGGGTTATTCGGTTATGTTTCTCTCTCTGTTGGGATATTGGGTTATGTTTCATATGTTATGGTTATCTTCATGGTTATTCAAAGATTGTAGTTCTAGATATATATGACATTAGTATTATACATATGAGGTATTTGATACTAGTTTTATACTAAAATTTGAAAACAATGGTGTTATGTATCTTTATTCTTATATAGTGTTTAACGTTGTCTATTCTATCCAATATAAAACTTTGACTCACACTTGAACTATTCTCGACACTCTCACCTTCTCTAGTTGTGAGATGTGAGTGTATCTTACGTTAATGTAATATTGTTGAGTGTGCAAAACCAAATGGAATCTTGCCAGCAAAAATAAATTGTATCAGCAATCTTTAAGAATTTCAAATGGAAATAATGTTATAACCGACCACGGAAGTCAATAATCTAAATAATTGCTTTTGAGCATGGTTGCCATTACAGATTTATTATAAAAGAGTTCGTTTATATAAATTTTGTAACTATTGCATTTATAATTAAATATAAGATGATCTGAAATTCAGGGAAGTAAAATAAATCAAACCACTCAAATAACTAGTGTATATACCCAAAAAGTTGCATTATAACTAACTAGATAATAAAATACCTCAATACCTATTAAAGGAAACTTAAACATTGTGGGTGAATTAAGTATTATTGGCACCAAAAGGCAGAGTAATATTGACAGATATATATATCATAGAGCAACTGTTCACATTGTCATACATATAGATGGAAACAAACACCCGGAGTTATTGACATGATATTTGAACAGATGTAAAACAAAATGGGAAGTGTTATGTATAAGATTAGTAGGTTAATTATTGGATCACAGTAGAGGAAATAAACGCTGACATAAAGGCTAATGACATTTAGAGAGCAATATTTTAATTTGGCAGTTTAATCCAAATGATTGTAGGAACAGGTATTTGCTAACTCTTAAATTCATTTAAAATACTTAAAGTAAGAAAAAGAAAGAAATTGTATTAAATAGAAATTCGTTTTAGAAAGAACAGTGATAGTTTGACACTACAAATTTTCTATTACTACCATTTAACACTTCACAATACTATTATTTTATTATAATATTTTACATATATTTATTTTTATAACATTAATAAAATATTTTATTATTAAATTTGATGTAAAATGGAAGTCAAAATTGAAAAAGGTGTTAAAATAACTTTTTTCTTTTAGAAATTTGAGTAACTTGACTTTCACGTTTTTGAAATCAGGGTGGGTTACTTGGCGAGTCTTGAGTCTCGTAAATACGTTGGAGTGCGCAGATTTAGTATTAATCGGGCCAGATGTGTGTGCATAGCATTTATCATATATTAAAGAAAAGGTTAAGTAATTATGGTTTAAAATATATGGATTGGAGTGTTTTAAATATTTTTTAATAATGTATTTTTGTCAATGAAAAGAATTTGACACACGCATATTTATAGTTGATTAGGCAAGTAAATTGATTTTTTGTAATATATTATAGTATATTTTCTAGCTCTATTACTTTGTTTATTATAATAACAGTAATAAATAATTAATAAAATAATATTAATAATAATTAATAAAAACATTAATACTAAATAAAATATTTTTTCTTTATACTCATTTTTTTAGTTGAAATATTGTTTTTCTTTCACTAATTCTTTTCTTATCTTTTTTTCTTTCTCTATCATCTCTACCAAATATAATAGATTTTCTTTCACCTATTAGTAATTCAGATTTTATTTCATTTTTGTCTCATCTCGTTAAACTTATTTTTCATAGATTAGGAGCAAAACCATTATTTGCATGGAAAACGTTATTGTCAACAAAATTTAACACTAATAATGATTCATGGGTACTAAAAAGGTGTATTAATACTTAAAATACATTTAGAAAGATAATAAAAAAGATAAATTTATAGGTTATGTGATATGATGAGAAAGATAGAAAAAAAACTATATAATAAATATAGACAAAATTAAAATGTTCATAAATTATTTTTCATTTAAAATTTGGTAGCATTAAATTTAGACTGGGTGAAAACGAAATCTAAATTAACTTTAAGAAAGTAAAGCAAGTTATATATGTTATAAATATTTGATATGAGGTTATGAAAAATATAATTTATATAAGATAAATTTAATACAAATCAACTAATGTATTGTCTTATGATTAGTGTTGCAAGAATATCTTTCATTTGATGTTTTGTTCTTTTCTGCTTAGCTCAGTCCTTATCAAAAAGCCATAAGCTTCTCCCATTAGGATATTTTTTTCCTTTTTTCCAATAATCAGGGTAAAGACTAAAGATGAGTCTTTTAGACAAAAAAGGAATATTTAAATGATTGTAAGAACCCATTTTTATTTCTGCCCTAAGGTTAGTGGGCTGCCCTTGTAAATGGGCCTAAGGCCGGCCCAACATATAAGTTCTTAGGTCTGCCCTAAACCTAAAGTCCCTTACTATTCTCAAAAAAAGCTTTGTCCTTGCCTTGAGCCACAGTCGTCTTTACCTCTGCTAGGGTTCCGACGTTCTTCAGATTCACGTTTGGCTTGGCCATTGTTCTGCTCACTTGCGAATCGGGCTCTAGGAGCTGCTGTGGTTCTTGTTCGTGCCCAAAAACCCAACTGTTAGCCTTTTCCAGGTACGGGAAGTTAGGGTTCTGGTTTCGAGTCCTCCTTTGGAACTGTTTATGGTTGATTGTTGATTGCATGGTTGAATCTGTCGTTTTGATGTGTGGAAGTACTTTGCATGTGTTATTTGATCGGAAAACATGGCGGTTACAGGTGAAACAACGGCGAGATCTGTAAATCTCGCCCAGGCGACCCAATCTCGCCTAGGCGAGACAAGCAAGGGCTCACCTTGGCCAGTTCGCAGGAAAAGTCGCCCAGGCGACTCGCTCAACTTTTGAGCGAGCAGGCAACTCGCCCAGGCGAGAGGGATCTCGCCTAAGCGAGATCCCGTGTTGCTCATGCTCCTACTCTTGTGCCCTCGCCTAGGCGGAGGGGGAGCTCGCCTGAGCGAGACTCCTCTGCCTGAGCGAGGTGCTGGGCGAGACTGTGCTATGATTTGGATGTTTGATGGTTCCCGAGTGATCTATTTTGGTTAAGTATGATTGTGTGATGATGGACATGTGTATAATAGAGTATTTTGTATGTTTGGTATGAATTATGAATGACGTATGACGGGTTAGGTATGGTCTTGGCATGAGAAATTAATGAGTGGTTTGAAACTAAAGGGACACATTATTGTTATGAGATGAGGCCCTATACTCATGAAGGGGTGGTGACCAATGGTAAGAATTAAACATGCGATACAAATGAGGTGTCATCGTGTTGAGATGGACGTGGGAATGTGGACATGATTAATATTCTCCTATTGTGGTTTTATGCTTGCTGGATTTGTGTCAGTGCGTAAGTCCTTGAGGATCTCTAGGTGAGGTTCCCAGGGCTGTGCTTCAATGGTCGGGACGTAATCCCATGGCCTTGTTAGTGGGTGTCCATGGTGGTGCCCCATCTGTATAACTAAGTAAGGATTCAAGGTAAGGACTGTATCCTGACACTCTAAGGGGCCAGTTAGTCTCATTTAGAGCGGACTGACTCCTGTGGTGAGAGTAGCAGGAGGCCTGAAATTCATTAAGGGCTAACCTTGTGGTGAGGGAGTTTTGATTCATCGTAACACTTGTAACACATAGCTCGGGGATGAGCAGCTCAGGTTCGAGCAGAGGTATCCACCACAAGTGCATGCATCCGCTGAATCCGACTAAGTTATACGTCTCCGGATGAGTCGAGTCGAGTCGTAGTGTATTGATTGAGGGTCATAACATGTTTGGTTGATTATTTGGATGTGAGATGATGAAAATGCTTTTGACTTTATGATGCATATGTTGTTGGCTCTAGCTTACCCGTTTCGTTGCATGGTTGTGTTGTATGTGGCTAT
>Ga0099822_1009887_pt1 | contig 11928 bp, 7 predicted proteins | sample CowpeawhiteBW_FD_76839 | JGI IMG/M metagenome (GOLD analysis project Ga0099822, IMG submission 76839) | Root nodule microbial communities of legume samples collected from California USA - Cow pea white BW | ecosystem: Host-associated > Plants > Roots > Nodule | place: USA: California | collected... | reverse complement strand
ATCCCATTTACCCAACTTCACCAGCTTATGTACTATTTTTTTTACTTTTCATCTTAACATTGTTTCAAGATGGTAACTCCCTTAGATTTAACTAGTACAAACTTTGCTTTCAGCATATCATCATTGATTACTGTAATAGCAATTTGGTTGAACCACTAGATTTCATTGGATGGTGAAATGTACGAAGAAGGAAATCATACATTAGCAAATAATTGATAATTTTTTGCATCAAGAACAATTTGTCTAACAGCTGCAATTGCTGATATAGCTCCCAATGCAGAAAAAACCATTGCAATAGTTACATTCAACCAGAAAATAAAGCTTCGCTTAGATGGCTTAAATGTGAAATTGTAGAAAATTACTGGCAAGATGAAATCGAGAGGGATAAAGCCAAAAGCTCCAATAAGAGAGTTTATGTCTCCAAAAAATGGAAGCATGGCTGCTATAATGGTTGAAATAATAATAGCTAGTGATCGAAAAATCACTCTTGGGATTACATTGCGTTTCGAGAACTCGGGGCTTTTTGGATCTCCAAATGCTTGCTCCAACACTTCATTTGTTGGTTGCAAATAAACCTGCATTCAAATTCAATAGTTTTTTTTGTTAGGAATCTAAATACAAGTTAAAAGTCTCATAATGATATAAATAAAAAGAATTAAGTAGTGTTTGAATTTCAAGTCAGACGAGTGTCATTATTAAAGTTAATCACCACATCCATCCGAGGTATTGTGATATTTCATCATAGAATTGTACTTAAAAGACATATAAAGGGTTAAAGGAGGAATGGGTATTTAAATTGCTAATTATTAAGTGTATCATAATAAGTAGTATGAATAAATGTGAGGTTTGCATCCACTTATATACTTTAAATTGACTTAATCAACAAATATTAATGTTCCTTAGGATAGACTCTAAACTATGACTATAATATCATATTAAGAAGTGCACTTTAAGTCTAACTCAATTCCACAAAACTAACTTGTAAGGTGAGGTTTGCACCCACTTATATATTTTAAATTGACATTATCTCTAATTGATATGAAACTTCTAACAATAATTTTTTAGTAGATATATGATATTTGGATAAAAAGATCCCCGAGAACAATTATATCTCTAAAAACAAATTAGGTGGTGATGGTTGAATTAGTATGTGACTTACCACACCAACTGCTGATAGTTGTGTTATAGTGAAAATGTTGGTCATGTAAATGAACCATGTGGGCACCAAAGGGTTCCCATTGTCCACAAAATTGCTTAAAATGAGGCCTTCAGATTCATTGCCAAATGCCCAATAACCAGAAACAGATACACTAAAGAAAGTGACTATAACTACAAAATAGCACACACATAGTCCCTTGAACATTTTCCCTTTCACTGGTGGTGCTAGTGTTGCCTACAACCACATAAGAAAATTCAATTAAGCAAATATTAATGAAACAAAAAGGGGTTATGTTTTAGGGTTAAATATGTTTTTTTCACTTAACTTTTTTGTGAAAATTGTAATTAGTCTCCCTTCGAAACATTGAATTAATTTAGTCTCACATATTTAAAAATGTACAGATTCAGTCATTTTGACCAATTTTTGTTAAGTTTATTTAACATTTTAAATGTGTTTCTCAGTTAACACTAAAGTAAAATGCGTCAAAAAATATAAACAACTCAAATGCTATCATAAAACACGTTTGAAACATCCAATGAACTTAACAAAATTTGGTTAAAAGGGTTAAATTCACGCATTTATAAAGTTGAGAGACTAAATTGGGTCAAAGATTAGAAGGGGGACTAATTTCAATTTTTACTCAAAAGTTAAGGGTCAAAAACATATTTAATTTTATTTTTTTATTACAATTAAGCACCTGGATTTCTGGAATGATTCCATTTCCATAGGTTGTGGCAATAATGGCAATTGCATTGAAGACTCCAAATAAGCGATTTTCAATATCACCTTTCAAAGTGTAGTCCTTTTTTGGTCCTTTGGATGACTCTCCTGAGACAAGATTGTAAATTCCAAATCAAAATGGTTTGATTCCATGGATAAAAGCATAAAGTGAAAATTTCCACATTACCAAAAGAAGAACATTGGTTTGAGAAATTACCAATGTAAATGGAACCCGCCGTAGCACCAACACTATAAGCTAAGCAGAGAATGAGTGACAACAAATTAATGTGTCTGAGTGAGTGGAAAGATGGGATTTGGGCCAAAATTAGCATGAAGCATCCAAATATGATTACAAACTCATAAAGCTTCATGGTCCCATTTGGATTTGACAACAAGTAAATTGTCTGCATTTCATCAATATAATTTTTTGTAAACGCATATTATAGAATATGAAATAATATTTGATTTATCTTCCGAGATAATTGACCATGCAAATACAACAATAATGAAAGACACAAGTCTAATACAAATAAGATTAAATATGATTTTAGTCCTAAATTTGAGTGCAAAATTGAAATTAGTCAATCTTTGGAATTTTGATATATTTTGATCCTCAAATTCTTTAAAAGTAAATATTTAATCTTTTTAATCAATTATGTTAAATGTTTTTGACGCGTCAAACATGTTTAAGATTGATATTTGAGTTGTTTACTGTTTGACACATTCCATCTCATATGTGAGTCTGAAATGCTATATAACAAGTCCAATAAAATTAATATTATTGGGTTTAAAGGATTATATTCATTCATTTTTAAAGTTTACCGATAAAAATGTATTAAAGTTTGAGACAAATATAAATTCTAATTTCATGTCAAAGTTTAGAAACTAAAAACATTTAATTCTATAAATAAGGATCAACATCACTTTAATGGATGGTGTAACTCGATAGATTAACAAACAATAAATCTAAATACTTTGGATGACTCTAAAAACATCTAAATAAATGGATTTTAAGTTTAATTCAATTGTACAAAACAAACTAATAATAATAATAATAATAATAATAATAATAATAATAATAATAATAATAATTTCACTTATCTCTGATCAAGAATCTTCTAACATAATTCATTATATTAAATATAGTTTTTTGACTTGGATAAAGATAAGGGTTAAATATGTTTTTGGTCCCTCAACTTTTAGTGAAAATTAAAATTAGTTCCTCCTCGAAACTTTGGCCCAATTTACTCCCCCAATTTCAAAATTGCGTGAATTTAGTCATTTCAAACAATTTTTGTTAAATTTATTTAACGTTTCAAACGCGTTTCATGATGACATTTGAGATGTTTACATCGTTTGACACATTTTTGCTTCAATATTAGCTAAGAAATTATCATGAAACACATTTGAAACGTCAAATAAACTTAACAAAATTTAGTTAAAAGGACTAAATTCACACATTTTTTAAGTTGAGTGACTAAATTGGGTCAAAGTTTCAAAAATGAACTAATTTCAATTTTTACTAAAAGTCCCAATTTTTACTAAAAGTTCCAACTTTTACTAAAAGTTGAGAAACAAAAACATATTTAACCCTAAAAATAAATAACTGGGATGAAGAGTTGATGATAACCTTCATGCATTGTCCTCCTAATAGAGTGCAAGCCACTACAACACCAAAACAAACTCCGAACTGAATTGGGCCAACAAAATAACGACCCCAGCTTGGACCTGTCAAGGTTTGATTTACATTATTAGAAGGAAGAATGAAGAATTATAAGCAAAAACAAGAGCTTAAATGCACCACGTACTTTTTAACTAAAGTCTCATAGAAACAAAAGACACTCATTAACACTTTATTTAGACGAGTAAAAAACCATTTTAATGAACAAACTAGCTAGAACAATTATCTGAGAATGTTTTTAAGATCTATTGTTCAACAAGAGTGTGTTTTTTTTCTTCAGTAAGTTTTTAATTGAAATTGTTTATAAATTTTAGTTTTATTTAATTATTTGTTTTCATTCGTATCCTTATTTTTATCTAACCTTTAATTAGTTAATTTATTGCAATACCGAAATAAAATTGAATAAAATAAAATATTATGAATACTGAATTTTCTACTTAATTAGTTAATCTCATTCATTAATTTTTGACATGTTCTCAGATGAAAATTCATCGTAGTTCTATACTGACTAATATATAAAAAAGAAAAAAAAAATATAGATGTACATAATACTTTGGTTGTTGTTTATGAGATGATTATCAACTTATCAATGTAACGGTTGTATATGAGAGGAATAATTTTATTAGCATACAAGTTACATGAGAGATTTTACAATTTTATCGTGGTAAAAGTTAACTAAGAAGATTTTATTTTGGGTTAAGTACGTCTGTTGTTCCTTAATTTTCTGTAAATTTTGGAATTAGTCTATTTTAAAACTTTACATCAATTTAATCATTTATTTATCGAAATACGTAGATTTAGTCCTTTTAATCAAATTTTGTTAAATTTAGTTGACATTTCAAATGCGTCTCATAATGTTATTTGACTTAACATAAAATCAAAAATGTCTCAAATAGTATAAACAACTCAAATTTAATCCTGAAATCCGTACGATACATCAAATAAACCTAACAAAATTTGATTAAAATGACTAAATTCACATATCCGAAAGATGAAGAACTAAATTGGTTCAAAGTTTCGAAATGAACTAATTCTATAATTTACTGAAAATTAAGAGACCAAAAACGTATTTAACCCTTTTGTTTTTATTAAAGTTGCAAGAACACAAGTTTTTACAATTTTATCATGATACAAATTTCATGTTGAATAATAGAATATTTTTATTGAGTGTTGGTGGTGTATTGAGTAATAAAGAGTAAATATAAATTTTAAATTAATAACAGACACACACAAAAATTGAATAGGTGTAATAGAAACAACGTACGAGTGTAGTATTAGAGTAAGTTACCTAAAATATCATGAGCCATGTCTCTAAAGCGTAGTTGACGCTTACCATTGTGCGCGTGGTGTTCAAGAACCCTAGATATTAAATTATATGAATAGAAAGTCACCAATGCCCCAATCATCAAGCATGAGATCCCAGCCGTCCATCCGAGGAAGGTGAATGCATAAGGAAGACTCAGAACAGGTGCTGCAACAATCGATGTGGTCAAATGGTATCCACAATGCAACCAAGAACCTGCAAAATCACACACAATAATATCATAATCAAATAATAACAATACTAATTATTAGAAAACAAATATATTAAAAAATATAAATTTTAAATTTAATCCAATCTTATAAAATTGGTTTATCGGATAAAATTTACATTTACTAATAATATGAATTAACTTCGTAGATGAGTCGTATTGAATTTTTAATAATTTTCTCACATCCAAACATGTATTTCTTCTATATTTATAATCATCCGATAATGATTTTATAACAAATGATACAATAAATATCAAGATACAATTTATATTTATTTATATATTATAAATTGATATTATTTTTGTTTAATATATAATCTTTAATATCTAAACCATCTTCACAAAATTATTTTTAAAATTTTTAAAAGTTTCATGCTAATTAAAGATAAAATAATTTTATAATATATAAATATAAATGAAACGTAAACTTTATCTTATAAATTAGTTTTTTGTTATTGATTTAAGATTAAAACTCATTTCTTAACAAAGATACAAATTTCGACCGTACATTATAAATTGATTCCATTTAGAATTTTCAACGCTAATAATATTCATTTTGGAATGGTGTGTAGAAATTGTTTTCTTGTCTCAAGTCTTGGCGTTCATGCCATGTGCTTCCATCATTAAAAACCAAACAGTCAACGATTGGTGATAAAAGAAAAAACCAAACAGTTAACCATTTGGTTGATCAAAGTCGGCTGGGAAATCCAATAACAACAACGAAATGATTTCTACAATGAAATCATTAATTCATTGAAATCTAGGGTTTGCTAATCATTAACCTCCAATTAATTATAATTAGGACCAATATATTTATTTAAATGGTTACTATTTCATTCAATCCAACAGGTTTATATAATCTTTAGTTAATTCTTACACATCACTACGCATAAAAGTTTAGGGATACTAACACACCATGTGCACAATATTTATTTAATATATATGATCAATCAATACTCTTTATTATTAATCACAGTTTATCGTTTTCGTAAATTATACAGCAGTAATGGTCATATATAGTGTTGGTTTAGTTAAAAAACTCTTAAAATTAGGATCAATTAGGGTAATACTCATCTAATATTTATATTTTTGTTAACTAAATTTAAGCATTTAATTTAATTTAAATATAAAATTAAAATTCATCTTTATTTTAAATTCTACACATTTTAATTCTCAAAATTTTAAAAATAAATATATATATATATATATAGTCTTTTTAAGTTAATGTTTTTAAAAATTGTAACAATGTTACGTATTTACATTTGAATTGTAACATATCAAATAATGTAAGACTTAAGGTTTGTTCGGTCATTATTGAAAAATCGATTTCAGTTGAATTAATTCTCTAACGCATAAGCAAAAATTAGTTGTTTCTCATTCAACATGATTTTTTATCTTTTAATTGATTTTTGGAAAGCAAACACGTAATGATTCTGTATTAAAAAATCAATTCTAATCAATTTTACATCAATTTAACGCAAAACTAAACACACACTTAATTAGTTGGATGATATCCATTTTTGTGTATATTATAAATATATATTTTTTTAAATGATTTAATGAAAATATTTTTTAATCATTCAGAACGAAATTGACACGTTTTAAAAAATAGTATCAAAATCATATATCTAGACAGTTTTTAAAATATAAGAACACTATATTGAGATTTAAAACAGAACAAATTTTAATTTTTTGTTTCAAAGTTTAATTACTACACATGTTTAACCATAAATTTTTTCTATATCATAGTATATGAGAATATTTCGAAACAAGTTTAAACTCAATCATTTACTGTTCTGCTTTTGAAAAACTTACTAAGGTTTTGGAAGGACAGACACTTTTAAAACCGTGCAGCACAAAAAGGGAAAGAAAGAAGAATCAGAATCCCTATGTATGGTTCAAAAAAGTGTTCCATAAAAGGTGAAGCACAGAAGAAGTAAGAGATTTTGAAGAAGTATAAGATAAAAAGGTCATTATTACCTTTGGATTTGAGAACAAAAAGAGCTCCTGCATCAACATCATGTTGGTGGTGAAATTGATGAACACCATTTGGGTTCTCAGATTTTTCATCAGCAAACAGAGTCCCCATCCTCTGGTTCTTCTCAGTAAAGGCCTTAACAGAAGAAGAGAGTGATTGAGAACAGAGTATATAACACAATATGCATATATATAGCAGAAGCTCTGAGTATTTTCACAGAAAAAGCAGTGTGAATTTTGACAAGTATGCAATGAAACAAACTTGGAAATAGAAGATATTATGACCTAAACCTAGTTCAGATGATGACAAAAATGGCCTCAGTGTGTGCATATATAGTTGATATCAGCACAGTGAGAAGGAATATGCAAATGCAACCACGACAAAAACTTTTTTTCGGTAACATTTATGGTAAGATTTTGTTCAAAAATTGTTTTCTTAAGTGTTTTAAATATTTTTGTATTTTTTGTAATATTTAATTTTTGCTGTGAATGGAATGATGTAGTTGATATTTTTATTTTTCATTCATAATTTTTTTTTCCTTTTAATTTTCTTTAGCCTGTGAGTCAATTCGTTCCTTCTCTATACTTGGAAAAAGTTTAACTATATAGATGACTAAAATTTATAAAAAACAAAAAAACAAAAAAACAAACTGACCGGTCAATTTTGGAAAAACTTTTATCATTTTTTTTATAAAGTTAACTGTATGGCTTAAAAAAATTGACAAGAAAAACATCGCAGAACAGAATTTGAAGCTTAAATAAAATATTAATATGTAGGATCTATCCACAACATTAGATTAAACACTTATTTTAACAACTATATTGTTACATATGACGTGATTGAAAAATGTTTATATAAATTATGGATGCTCTGTGGGTGATCTTTCTTTTGAATTATATGTTACTAAAATAGGAAAAATATGTTCAAGAGGACCAAATTCTGTGTCATTTTTTCTAGGAAAAAGAACTTGTTCGAACAACCTTGTGGATTCCAAATTGGAGCAAGAGATTCCAAGTTGAAGACGCCACGTAACGAAAGTTGGATTAATGAGTTTCATTTTCCTTCACATATTTGCATCGTACTGTAGCTACACAAGTTCAACGTTGTTACGCTATAGTCAAGAGTTAGGTGGTTATAAATTAAAATTTTGGATTTAAGTGGTATTAGTTTATGATTTTTTAGAGTATTAAGAAAATAAAGATCACCACTAAGAAAAGTCAATTTATATTTTTATAACTCTAAAAGTAATTATATTTTATCATTGTTTTGCAGTTAGACATAGCAAGTTAACATGAAAGAACTTACAAAAAATGGAGTTGTTCATGTTTAGGCCAAAAATATTCAATGTGTATATTTCCTTTAGCAATGAAGTAGTTTATTTACAGAAATTGAGATAGTTATTCTCCTTTCTATTTCTTTAGAAGCAGTGGAGTAGTAATATTCTTGTGATGTATATAGGGATCAAAATATTAATTAAATTGATTTTTTATTATCTATATAACAAGTTCAAATAACCTAAGTGATGAACTATTAACTCATTGTTTTAACTACATTAATGACTAAATTTATCTTTCACAACCTTAACTTCAACCAATAATTTTATCAAACACCTTAATGAACAAGTTTTAATAATTATCAAGCAAGCAGCAACTTTTTAGCCGCAGGTGTATTTTATAGGTTTTTACTCGGTAATTATGTTACCATGTATTCCTATTAATGAGTATTCTTTATCCTTTGAATACAGAATTGACGTAATAATAGTTACTAAGTAAGTACCTTAAGTATATATTTTCCCGATTCACTTTAAGAATTTCATATGGTTTTTCTAGATTGTTACTTCATTCTTTTAAGTAATTCATAGGATCGAAAAAGCATTGATATCTTAGCAAATTGGTTATTTTACCTATACACAAATTATCCGATTTCAAGTCAAAGAAACCCAAAGACTTCTATATTTTATAATTCAAGGATAAAGATAACATTTTGTTCAAAGGTTTATACAACAAAAAATACGATGATTAATCGACCAACGTGTACACCTGGGTGTGCAGGTGCACCCTTTGGTTTTGTTAAAATTTTGTTAAAACTTTAACTAAGTATCTGAAAAAAATATTTTTCTCCTCTTAATCTTATATACTTGAATCCGCTGACTGTTGCTCTATAATAGACCTCCGTATAGTTAAGAGTGTACAAATACATCACTTAACTTGCTCTCACTGACTTAGGGTCTTAGATCTGCCACTGCCTGTGTATATATATAAGAATTGAACTACCAAATTTTTATTAGATGGTGAAATGAAAAAGAGATCATACATTAGCAAATAATCGATAATCTTTTGCATCAATAACAATTTGTCTAACTGCTGCAATTGCTGCTATAGCTCCCAATGCAGAAAAAGCCACAGCAATAGTTACATTCAACCAGAAAATAAAGCTTCGCTTAGATGGCTTAAATGTGAAATTGTAAAAAATCACTGGCAAGATGAAATCGAGAGGGATAAAGCCAAAAGCTCCAATAAGAGAGTTTATGTCTCCAAAAAAGGGAAGCATGGCTGCTATAATGGTTGAAATAGTAATAGCTAATGATCGAGAAATCACTCTCGGGATCACATTGCGTTTTGAGAACTCGGGGCTTTTTGGATCTCCAAATGCTTGCTCTAGCACTTCATTTGTAGGTTGCAAATAAACCTGAATTCAAATTCAATAATTGTTTTTGTTAGGAATCACATTAAATAGAAATAAAAGAAATTAAGTAGTGTTTCTATTTCAAGTCGGACGACTCTCGTCATTAAAGTCAATTATTGCATTCATATGAGGTATTGTGAAATTCCATCACGAATTTATACTTAAAAGACATCTAGAAGGTTAAAAGGAGGAATCAATATTTACACGACTAACTATTGAGTATGTCAAAATAAGTAATATAAATAAAGATGAGGTTTGCACCCACTTATATACTCTAAATTGGCTTTATCAAAAAATATTAAATTGATATCATGTTAAGAAGTGGACTTTAAGTCTAACTCAACTCCACAAAATTGACTTGTAAGGTAAGGTTTGCATCCCATTTGTAAGGTAAAGTTTGCATCCACTTGTATACTTTAAATTAACCTTATCTCTCATCAAATGTGAGACTTCCAACAATAATTTTTTAGTTGATATATAATATTTGGATTAAAAGATCCTCGAGAAGATTTATATCTCTAAAACAAATTAAGTGGTGATGATTGAATTAGGATGTGACTTACCACGCCAACTGCTGATAGTTGTGTTATAGTGAAAATATTGGTCATGTAAATGAACCATGTGGGCACCAGAGGGTTTCCATTGTCCACAAAATTGCTTAATATGAGGCCTTTAGATTCGTTGCCAAATGCCCAATAACCAGAAACAGACACACTAAAGAAAGTGACTATAAGTATAAAATAGCACACACACAGTCCCTTGAACATTTTCCCTTTCACTGGCGGTGCTAGTGTTGCCTACAACCACAGAAGAAAATGCAATTAAGCACAAATTAATGAAACAAAATGGGGTTATTTTTTATTACAATCAAGCACCTGAATTTCTGGAATAATTCCATTTCCATAGGTTGTGGCAATGATGGCAATTGCATTGAACACTCCAAATAAGCGATTTTCAGTGTCACCTTTTAAAGAGTAGTCCTTTTTTGGTCCTTTTGATGAATCTCCTGAGACAATATTGTGAATTCCAAACCAAAAAGGTATGATTCAATTGCTAAAAGCATAAATTGTAAATTGTTAAATTGCCAAAAGAAGATTTGAGAAATTACCAATGTAAATGGAACCAGCCGTAGCGCCAGCACTATAGGCTAAGCAGAGAATGAGGGACAATAGATTAATGTGTCTAAGTGAGTGAAAAGATGGGATTTGAGCCAAAATTAGCATGAAGCATCCAAATATGATTACAAACTCGTAAAGTTTCATGGTCCCATTTGGATTTGACAACAAGTAAATTGCCTGCATTTCATCAATATGATTTTTTTGTAAAAACAAAGAATATAAACAATATATATTTTTTTTGAGAGAGAATTTGCCAAGACATGATAATAATGAAAGATAAAAGCCTAATATAAATAAGGGATCCATGTCACCTTAATCAAAACCTTAAAGACATATATATATATATATATATATATATATATAACTTGAGACTAGGATGATCGTATAATAGGTAACTTGATAAACTAACAAACAAAAAATCTCATTAAAATAAAATAAGTTAAATTAATTTAATTTAAGAATATATTAAAAAATATATTTTAAATTTAACTCAATTTTATAAAATTTATTAATAAGACAGGATTTGTACTCTTCAGAAAAGTGTATAATATTAAATATAGTTTTTGACTTGAATAGAGAAGAATAAGTGGGATGAAAAGTTGATGAAAACCTTCATGCATTGTCCTCCTAACAGAGTGCAAGCCACTACAGCACCAAAACAAACAGCGAACTGAATTGGGCCAACAAAATAACGACCCCATCTTGGACCTGCCAAGTTTGGATTTGCATTATTAAAACCAAGAACGAAGAATTATAAACGAAAATAAAAGCTTAAATGCACCAAATATTTTTTTACTATAGTCTCAGAGAAAAAAATACACTCTCTCAATAACACTTTATTTAGACGAGTAAAAAGTCATTTTTATGAACTAACTATAACAATTATCTGAGAATGTTTTAAAGATCTATTGTTCAAATATATATATATATATATATATATATATATATATATATATATATATATATATATATATATATATATTTTTTTTTTTTTCTATATAAAAAAAATATTTTATAATATTCATTTTTATTAAATAAAATTTTATATTTTATAT
>Ga0099822_1009884_pt1 | contig 11931 bp, 9 predicted proteins | sample CowpeawhiteBW_FD_76839 | JGI IMG/M metagenome (GOLD analysis project Ga0099822, IMG submission 76839) | Root nodule microbial communities of legume samples collected from California USA - Cow pea white BW | ecosystem: Host-associated > Plants > Roots > Nodule | place: USA: California | collected... | reverse complement strand
CATCATCAACAATGTCGCTTCTTCTTTTCCTTCTTCTGTGAGGTTAATCGTCTCTTCATTTCTACTTTCAGATCTACAATCTTTGGCAAAATGTCCAGACTTACCACAACTGAAACACTTGCCCGAGTAGCACTCCTTTACATAGTGACCATACTTGCCACACTTGAAGCACTCAACATTTGAGTTGCTTGGTTGACCTCCTCTCCATGGACCTCGTCCTCTTCCGTGCCAATTTTGTTGACCAGATTGTTCTTTCTCTTCTTGTCCTCGTTTTCTACCACCAGGACCGCTTCTTATACCTCCTCAATATCGTCCTCTACCTTGAGTGTTCTGAGCTTTCTCATCTTTAATTGACATCTTTGTTTGGAGTAATTGATCAAGTGGCTCAACCTTCTTCTTCTTCTTCCGTTGCTCATGCGTCTCAAGGGACCCGACAAGCTCTTCAACTGTGAGCATTGACAAGTCCTTGGACTCTTCAATTGCGCACACCACGTTCTCAAAGTCATCCGTTAGAGACCTCAAAATCTTTTCCACAACTCGGCTAGCGGGCAACGTCTCTCCATTTCTACTAAGTTGATTCGTCACAGTTTCAACCCGAGTAATGTACTCGGCTACTCCTTCTGTCTCCTTCATCTTCATGCTCTCCAATTTGCCTATAAGTGTTTGAAGTCGCATCTGCTTCACTCGGTCATCTCCCTTATACGCCTTCTCCAAAATATCTCACGCTTCTTTTGAAGATTTGGCACTTGCAATCTTCTCAAAGCCAGACTCGTCCACAGCACAGCTTGGTACAGGATGTACAAAGCTGCCTTATCCTTCACACGTGCGTCTTTCAGCACTTTCAACTGGACATTTGACCAACCTGTAGTGTTGGTTGGTTCATCGAAACCATCTTCAACCACCTCCCAATTTTCTTGGGATCCAAGAAGGGCCTTCATTTTAAGACTCCAATTGTCATAGTTGACAACCTTTGTCAACTTAGGCAGGGAAATACTATTTATAAGACTGGCCATCTCACAGTCTCTAGCTCTCTTTTTTCCTCAAACACTTAGGTCTCTAGCTCTCTTTTCTCAAACACTCAAACTCTCTAGCTCTCTCTTTTTTCCACTCAGACACTCAAGTTAACTAGCTCTTGATACCACTTTTTTAGCACTTTGTTAGACAAAAACTCTATAATCTTGTGAAAAAACTTTATTCACCTCTTGTGTTGTTGTTATTCATACAATACATTATATTTATAGACCCACATTTCCTCACCATTGTACTCTCATCGGCTATAAACGGCTAACTCATTAACTACCTAGACTCCAATGGCTAGTGCATTAACCACTCACAACGGCTAGTTTCTTACAACGGTTAGTTACCCATAATGGTTAACACATTTAAGTTTATTAAAAACCCAACATCTCCTTCCACACCTGCCTCTATTTCACTCCACTTTTGTTCTCTAGAGGAGTCTTCATCCCCTCCAATCTTCTCCACCATTGCAGGTGTATCAATTTTACACTCATCCTCTACTACTGCCACCTAGCACCAACTTCACAAACTCATCTTTTGCGCTGACTCCTTCACCCCTTCCTCCAATCCCAACTCCTGAAAACAAAATTCCTATTGCTCTTCAAAAGGGTATATGTTTTACTCGTAATGCTTCTCTGCCAAAATGTCCTCTGTGAGACTATTTGATCCATTGTTGCCATTTGTCATTAGCCTCTATTAGTTGAGCATAATGAATGTCTTTCTATTTCTACATGGTGATATGCTCGAGGAAGTCTACATGGATCAATCACCTTTCTTTGTTGCTCGGTGGCACTCTTCTGGTTTTATATGTTGATTGCAAAATTCTTTATATTACTCAAGCAATCCTCCAAAGCATGGTTCTGCAGATTTAGTATTGTGATTCAACAGTTTGGTGTGACGCAGAGAAAAGTCTAACCACTTTGTCTTCTTTTGTCACTCAATTGCTAATTGCACATATCTGGTTCTTTATGTTGATAAATAATATTGTCAACATAGGTAGTGATCATATTGGTATCGCACTAGTGAAGGAGCATCCTTTCAGGCATTTCCAAACAAAAGATTAGCAAACTAAAATATCTATTTGAGATAGATGTTGCATAGTTTAAAAACAATCTTAATGGTTTGTTGTTGTTCAAAATCATGAACTTATCTTGTATGCATACTATTCAGCTATTAGTTTTACTGTAACTGTGGAAGAGAGTTGGTTTTACTGACAGGTCCTTTTCTGTTCCATTATAGTATTTCCTTTGTGCTATGGCACCTGATAATTTAGTAGCACACAAATGTAAATGCCGGAAGATATTACCTCATGCTCTTATCTCATTACTTAAAACAAGAACTAATGCTGAATTCTTATCCTGTTTTTGTACACAAACACATTAACTGGTTGTGAATCTGATTGGTTTTATCCTTTTGGTGGATTCGATTGTGTTTTCTCAAAAACAGACAGCAAAGAAAGCGGGTCCTACATACAACAAAAATGTTCCTATCCAGAAAGATTTGCACCAATTTCAAAGTAACAGCCCAGTTTCTGTCTTTGAAAGCAGTAGCAGTAGTTCTTGTGTTGAGAACTCTAACTTGGAGTTACCTGTTATCCCAACAAAGCGTCCACGAAGCAAACGCAGGCCTCTCTCAAACATCACCCTGCTATACTCCATTCCTTTCATCTTTACTTCACCGGCGTTTCAAAAATCAGATTTTGAAACACACCCATTTGAGAAATTTTCAAACGTGGTAAGAAAGCAGAGGAAAAAGAACATTCCCATGGTAGGTAACAAAACTGAGATGAAGAGATCCTCATCAGAGGAATTCGTTGCAGTCAGAAAATGCTCGCATTGTGAGGTGACAAAGACACCGCAATGGAGAGAGGGACCAATGGGTCCAAAGACCCTATGCAACGCTTGTGGAGTTCGTTACCGCTCTGGCAGGCTCTTTGCTGAATACCGTCCTGCAGCTAGCCCCACTTTTGTAGCATCATTGCACTCTAACTCCCACAAGAAGGTCTTAGAAATTAGGAACAGAGACACCCATGTCACAGTTAGATAAACCTTCTTGGACATTCTCTTAGGATAGTGTTTTGTTAGGACATCCTTTGTTATTGTTCTCTTTTTATGGTTTAATCTTAATGTTGCATTGCTTTTAGCAAATTAGCGTAATTTGTTTCATGTAAAAAATTGGTTGGAAGTGGCTTCACTGCATGCTAGGCTTCAGGGAGACTGTGTTGAAAATTCTGAGATAATTGAATAAAAGGCCTAACTTTGATGTTGTTCCTTTTGTTTGTAAAATGTTTTGGCTTAGATGATGAAAACAGTTGAGTAGATGTAAATGATTTGTTGTTTCGTTATAGCTATGTAGAGGAGAATTCATTTTGAAAAGAACTTAGGATTCGTTAAAACAAACAAATCAGTTGACTTACAGAAACCCAAGTCTCAAATATTTTAGCTTTGTATGTAAATATAAATTTTGAGAAAAAAATATAAATTACCGATCAATTTCTTACTTCAAACTAATTTAAGTAATTTTCGTATAAGGTGAGAATTAGTTGAAAATGTTTTATAAATAGAAACTGTTGCATTAATATTTATAGTCCAAGGAAGCTTTAATGATCATGGATATGCTTTAAGCTATCGCTTCCTACACCACACAATTAATAACTGCACCCCCCACTTTAACATAACCTTCCAACAGTGCAGCACACACTGCTGTCACCACTTTCATTATCACCGCCACCGTAGAAAAATTAGAAAAATGGGAGAATGCTATACAGGAAAAACAGAAAAATTTAAAAAAAAAATTGTTTCTGATAAGTTTTTTTTCATAATGTATTCTATGTAAGGATGATATGGAAAACTCGTTCCACAATGTATTATTTATATATATATATATATATAATACATTTTGCTCCAAAAATTTTATTCTAAATTTTTCTTTCAAAATTTCCAGAAGATATCCAAATTTCCAAAATATATTCCAAGTCACATTTTCAGATAAGAAAATGGTCATTTTAAAAACTTGTGGGGTGCAGAAAATAAAAGCCTGTGCCTTTATGCGTATCCAAAACTATGGACCTTTTTAAAAGCAGCCCATTATCTGCTTCACAGAAAATCGAAGATACTTTTATCTAAAGAACTAAAATAACAATAATAATAATGTAAAAATACTTTACACTTTGAATTCATTATTTATTTTCTCTTATAGCACTAAGATTATAGGCAACCGGTAGTGGTGAATGGTGATGGGTAAGCAGTGAAGAAAAGTTAAAGATTTTGAATTGTGTTGTTTTTTGTTTGATGTTCCATTTATAGGAAATAACCGTGAATTGCAATGTCCCCATGTACTCTGAATTAAGGAGGTACCCTAAATGCAAACCCTAACCTATGAAACCAAAGCACATGCATCTTCTCCATCTCCATCTCCACAACTTTCTATTTTCAGACACCAACATTCTCCCTCCATTACACTTATTATGCCTACACACCCTACTCTATTATTCATTTCTCTTCAACTTCCATCTTTACTTTCTTACTCATCATATCAACCATTAATGTCCCTTCTGCTTCGTTACCAACATTACTCCATTTTCTTTTCTTTGGATCGTGACCATGTAGGAATCACAAAAACTATAACCAAATCTGTAATAACTTCTCACAAAAACTACAAGCTTTTCCATAAATCTTTGGAACTATAAGTGAAAATCATAAAAGTTAGAATGCTAAGTAGAAAATATAGTTATATGGATGGGAAAAAAAATTGGGATTCTTCTTCTGTTACAATTCAGTATGTAGGGTCACTAATAAATATTGGGACTAATATAGTATATGAATTAGGATGCAAAATTTTGTTTTTGGTTACAATGATGTCTCATGACAAAGACATATTTTGCCAGGTTATATGAAAAGGAGGAGCTATATTACTATAATAATCTAATTATTTTTATTTAATATTAATGACTTTATTTTTTTATTTAATAAAGAAATAGCTTTTATTATAACTATTAAAAAAATTATTTATTAAGAAAAGTTAAATTTTATTTTTGTGTATAATATATGTTTTCATTTTTCTCGTGTTTCTCTATGAAAACAAGGAAATAATTAGAACGCATACAGAAATTGACTTTTTCATCATATTCAACTTCTATACAATATATACTACCATTTAAAATATTAATTAAAGTGTTAAACTTCGACCTAACATGTGATATAAACAAATCGAAGATGATATAATAATGTGTATGCACCTTACACATATACCAAACATTTTCTGCAAATAAAAGATGAAGAAAGGAACAGAGGAAGGTTCATTATAATTTTGCACATGAAGATGAATGTTAATTATTACCTACTTATATAGCTGCCTATTATTACCACCGATGCATCTACTATCACATCAATCTCACACTCATTCATCACTCGTTAACACTATCATTAACAAACTAATTACACTTCATATCATAGATAAAAAGTTATTAATAAAATATTTTAAATCTAATTCAATTTTACAAATTTGGTCCGTAAAATAAAATTTATAATTTATTTATATATTATTTAATTGACTTATTTCTAGAATTTTTAATAAGAATATTCAAATATTAATATTTAAAATGGTTAAATATATTTTTGTCCCTCATGTTTTAATGAAATTTGGAATTAGTCTATTTTTAAAATTTTTGACCAATTTAATCTTTCATCTTTAAAAATATGTGAATTTAGTCCTTTTAACCAAATTTTTGTTAAGTTTATCTGATGTTTCAAGTGCATTTCATGATAGTATTTGAATTATTTACACCATTTGACACATTTTCGCTTTAACGTTAATTCAAATATTATCATAAAATGTGTTTAAAATTTTAAATAAACTTAACAAAATTTGGTAGGAATTAGAAATTCACGCATTTCTAAAGATAAAAAACTAAATTGGTATAAAGTTTCAAAAGTGACTAATTTCAAAATTTATTGAAACTTTAATGACAAAAACATATTTAATCCTATTTAAAATTCATAAAATCAAATGAGAAAAGATTGGTTCCATTGAATTGGTTGTTGAAATAAATGGATTAAGTTTGAGTATAGAAAAGGGTAATGTACTAATAATAGAGGATAGTGGCAGTAGTAGTAGGGTGTGTGTGACATTGGTGCATGTGTGAATCCAACCCGTGACAAAGAGAACACAACGACAGAGATTCCTTGCATGCACCTAAGAGAGAGAGAAAAAGAAAAGAAAAGGTGTTTGTGTGTGTCACTATCCTAACCCTAATAACCCTAACCCTAACCCTAATCCAATTTAAATCCAATCGAACAACATGCAGTGGGGCCCACATGTTACGTATGGTATCGATGGGAACGAGGAAGAAGAAGAAGAGGTTGACACACCTAGGATGGCATCATAGCATAGCACATAGATTGGGGTTACTTGTCTCTAGCTGTCACATTTGTACCATTCTTCATCACTCATTCACCTTTTTTCCCCACTTCTCATTCATATATCTTAAACGCAACACAACAACAACGTTTTTCAAATAAAGCCAAACACTTGTTCAACTTGGATATCCCGGTCGTTAATTACTTCATCTCGTTGCAACTAATCTAGTTTCCACTTCAAAAAGTAAATGTTGACTTTGGTTTAGTAACAGTAACCCTTGGTGTTAACACATGAAAAAATAAATCATGCTTTGTGTTGAAAAAGGAAACAAATGTTTGTTTACGATGAATTGTTGCTGTCAGAGTGAGTGTGTGTGTTTAGGGTTTTGAAAACGAGCGTGGTTGTTTTCTGCAGTGTCACAGAGAAGCACATATGGCAAACCTTTCAGTTCATTTGTCAATTTCTTGGGACCCAATTCCTCAAATGGTAACATTTATTGCATAATTTCCCTCTACCAAAATCTCTTTTTATCAACTTTTTTTCTCTTTCTTTTATGTTTTTTATTTCCTCACAGTGCTTCGGTTAAATACATTCAAGAAGTGGGGAAAGCTAATTAATATTATATAGTTGTCATGTAATAATAGAGATATGATGTGGAATTTATAAATCAATTTTCATGTTTTCAACTCAATTTATTTTTGTGTAGTTAATTATGCTCTTCTGTGTCATAATAGTTACGGTTTTAATTTATAAATAGTTAAATTAGTAACTTTTTTTGGGTTTCTTGAATGACATTTATTTATTTTAGGGTTAAATATGTTTTTAGTCCCTTAACTTTCAATGAATTTTGGAATTAGTCCATTTCGAAACTTTGGACCAATTTGGTCCTTCATTTTTTGAAATACATGGATTTAGTCCTTTTAATCAAATTTTGTGAAGTTTATTTGACATTTCAAGCACGTTTCATAATAGTATTTGACTTAACATTAAAGTAAAAATGTGTCAAATAGTATAAACAACTCAAATACAATCTTAAAATATGTATGAAACACTAAATAAACTTAACAAAATTTGATTAAAAGGACTAAATCCACGTATTTCGAAAGATGAAGGACTAAATTGGTTCAAAGTTTCGAAATGGACTAATTTCAAAATTGACTGAAAGTTCAGGGACCAAAAACATATTTAACCCTTTATTTTATTAAATAAATATCACAATCTATACTGAAATAAAGCATAAATTTGAAATTCTATACTTTTTTTTACCTGGTTAAAAAAATAATACCCTCCTCAACTAGAAGCTTTTTTTCATGGCTAAAATGAACTTCAACTTGATGACCTTATCTCCATTTTTCCGAAGTAACGAATTAAAGTGACTAGTTTGGCAAGTCAAATCATTTTGTCACTCATTGAAAACACTCTTAGCAACAGACAAAAAACTGAAAAAAAAAAAAAAAAAATATATATATATATATATATATATATATATAAATTTGTTCATTTTTTTGGAATAAAAGGAGGCGTCTATTCTGTACCAACCGGAAGGGACCATAATATACATATATAAAACAGCAAAACAAAAGACAAAGCAGCCAGCAATTCCAAAAGCACAGTGAAAAGAAAGGCACAATAACTATTACTTATATAACTAATAATGATTAAATTTTTTAAACTAGCTAAATATATTATTTTTTAGGTTAAATATGTTTTTTTTCTTAAGATTAAGTCAATTTTGGAATTAGTCTTTTCTCAAAATTTTATACTAATTTAGTCTTTTATTTTTAAAAATACGTGAATTTAGTCATTCTTACCAAATTTTGTTAAGTTTATTTGACATTTTAAACGTATTTTATGATAATATTTGAGTTAACATTGAAGCGTAAATGTGTCAAACGATATAAATAATTTAAATACTATCATAAAATACGCTTGAAACATCATATAAACTTAACAAAATTTGGTTAAAAGGACTACATTCACTAAAACTTGAGGGACAAAAATATTTTTTAATTAAATTAATTAGAAATGATTCTTCTATAATTATGTTAATCAAATTTTTATAATTAAAATTAGTAAATATTTTGTAATTATACATACTTTTATGAGATTATCATGTGTATAAATATCCATTAATATCTAATGTATAATAAGACACACATTCATTCTTATTTTTTCTTACGTAAACGAGTCCTTAAGTTCATGTTCATAACCATAACCCTTGGTTGAGTTAAAGAAAAGAATGAGATTATTGGTTAAAATATTTAACTTTTATATTTATTTTTCTTTGAGCATTGATCATTTGATCTTTGGCTCTTAATTGTCTGGATGGTGTGTGTCGGTAGCAAGTTGATTTGTTTTGGTTTTGGTGTTTGGTTATTGATTTGATATTGATACTGTGATATGTATCTTCCTTTACACATACACGCATGCACAAACATGCATTAAACTCTTTGTGAAAGACATGTATTCATCATAAATGGATCTAATTGAAAGTAAAGACAATGTCGTTTCACCTAAACCCCATCATGCACCCATCACTTTTGCTACTATACACTTCTATCTACCTCTTCCTTTTTCTGCATAATTATATACACTCCTTTTTTTTCGCTTTCTTTTACATTTTTTTTGTGCCATCAAAACTATATATAAACTAACATCAATATCAATCATACTTAACAACTCAATCTTAAATGCATAATAATATTTATATCAGTTTTAATGTATTATAAAAAATATAAATTAGCTTCTAAATATCATAATTTATTAAACAATTCAAACAAATCTCCATTGCAAAATGTCTCTTTTCTGCATAAAATTATATTATATGTGATCACAACTAAACAATATGATATGGCAAGATAATACATTCAGACACATAAGAGTCACATAAATAAATTAAAACAAGAAATTAATCGTGGGAATTCAATTGAAAAATTCAAATTTGTTGAATACTCAATATACTATAAAATTTGATTATGAGCTCGATTAAAATTTTATAAATTTATCAGAAACTTAAAATATATTTAACCTTTTAATTTTGTTAATAAACAAATCTTGATGTCAATATTGGATTAGTGTCAATTAAGTTGATAATTAAGTCGATGTTAATAAAGTTTATTTAATGTTTGATGCTAATAAAGTTGGCTAATGTTGGTAATAGAGTTTATTGACTATGCTAGTTGTTTTCTTTTTTTAAAAAATTATATATATTGATATCAATGTCATATTAGTGTAAAATTAATTTTAAAAAAAAATAGGGTTAGTATTAGTTAAGGTAATGCTACTCTTATTTATTTTTAGTGTTTATATTTATTTAAATCGATGTTAACTTATGTAATATAAATTCTTACATTTTCATGATGACAAATAGGAACCATAGACTATTTTTAATCTAAAGGCCTATATATGTAAAAATGACAAATTTTCTCACTCATGATTTTCATCTTGCACTTTTTGTATAATATTCTCACATTTATCTTCATTCATTTTCAAAAACCTTTCATACTCATTTCTTTCACCCAAACTAATTTATTTTATCTACACGCATGTTCTTTATCCATAGTCTTTTCCTCATTTCCTTCATTCACACTTTTCTCTTCGTATGTATTATTTACATCCATCTTCTTCACCCACTAGAGTTTTTTTTATCGTTTGTATTCTATTTTGTTGAATAAAAAGGTATTGTACGATAAACTTTTCTTTTTCAAAATTATTGTCATTAGCCTCAATCAAACCAATACAAAATAAATTAATACTAATAACATTTGTTATTTAGCATTAAAATAAAAATACATTATATCGACTTAGTCAACACTAAACTTTTAATTAAAAAGTAATGATGAATTATTGTTGGTTTAACCGACACTACTTAGAGTCAGTCTTGAGAAGTTAACACTAATGAATTAGTATCCATGATTTTAATATAACAAGTAGTTCAATACATACCCAATATTACTAGCTAATTAGTGTAGACTTTTACTTATTATGATCAATATTTGATCAACCTAATGTTATATATCGTACGATCTGGTATCCAGGAAAGTTTAAACTAAGACAACATAATTTTAAAAATTGAGACTATACAAAATTCCAAAGAAACCAATTAACTCGGTCGAAAATTATCAAGTAAGGTCGAGAAATGTTAGGAAAAGTCAAAACTAACTGAGCTTAGTTAGTTATATATATGATCTCAGTAACTAATCAACCAACTTGCATCTAAAACTAATTATCATGTCTATGCAATAGCAAAATAAAGATGGATAACATGAGTCATCGTCACTCCATGAAGAGAAAATTCCATTAAAAATAGTGAAAATAAACAATTATCCCAACTATTTATATCACTTATACTACATAATTGTTATCCAGAAAAATAATTAATTGAACGTTAAAGTATTTTTTCAGACTCACGTTCCTTTTGAAACCAAAATCTCTAAAACCAAAACCTCAAGATCGAGACTTCCAAAATTAACATTTATCAAAATAAACCAATGACTCTCAACTAACACAAGTATAAGTTACAAAAGAAAACATGATTTTATATAAATTATATCGATCAAGAAAAAAAAAATATATATATATATATATATATATAACAAAAAAACACATGGATGACATAAACTAAGATATTTTTGACATAAGTATATACCTTATTTGATATTTTTATACATTGGTGTAATGGGTTTAATGTAAACTTGTTTTCTCATCGTAATAATAGGTGGTTAAGGACAAATATAAACTAAAAAAAAATTCTCAATTGGTCTAGATACCAAAACTTGTGTTTTTTTTTTTTTTTTGAGTTTTATTTTGTTATTTTTTTAACAAAACTAGATAAGAAAGAAAGTTATCTCACTTTTGAATTTCTTTTCTTGCCAATCAGACAGAGTGAAATTAGTGGGCAATAACATAGAAAAAAAAAAACATAAGATAAAGTTTTGTTGTTCCCTCTTTATGATCAGAAAAAGGGTAATGGAAAGTGCGAAGTGGGCATGAGGATGCCGTTTTATTAGCACATAACTCACCAACTACACAAAACCTAACTTCAACTTGCGGATGTCCCCATCTTCCTTCTTCTTACTCCTTTATTTCTAACATCTTCTTTACCATTCATCACCAAAACAAAGAGAGAGAAAAAGAAAAAAATAATAATAAGAAGAAAAATCGCAACAAACGACAAAGGAATGTGCTTGGATTTTTATTTGTAAATATAAAAGTTTTGGTAGGGTCTATTTCTTTAAATTTGACAATTTGAAAAAGATAAATTAAGAACAAACATCATTGACCACGATTAAATTATGTATTTAAATTGAATTTAGTTATAAGGTTTATGATAAAGCATATATACATATAATCACAGGCTGACCTTAGTGTTAGTAAGGGGGCATGGCTCCCCTAGTTTTTTTTTTTTTTTTTTTTATTTTTTTTTTTTTTTTTTTTTTTTTTTTTTTTTTATTTTTTTTAATTTTAATTTTTGGAAAAATATTAATAAAAAAAAGTTTTTAACGTGAGAAGTAAAGAATTATTGTGAAAAAAGAAAACCCATTTAAAATTTTGGTG
>Ga0099822_1009878_pt1 | contig 11936 bp, 2 predicted proteins | sample CowpeawhiteBW_FD_76839 | JGI IMG/M metagenome (GOLD analysis project Ga0099822, IMG submission 76839) | Root nodule microbial communities of legume samples collected from California USA - Cow pea white BW | ecosystem: Host-associated > Plants > Roots > Nodule | place: USA: California | collected... | reverse complement strand
TTAGCTCTCCATTGTCATGGAGAGCTCAAGCTTACAAAAATGGAAATGGAAGAGGGAGGAGACACAAAGAGGAAGATGAAGCTGTTCCCACAAGCCCTAGCAGACCTCCAAGCGCTCCAAGACATGTTGTTCGAGCTCCAAAGTGTCCAAGATCCTTTTCCCCTCGCGAAAACAGAAGAAAAAGAGCCAACTTGCCACATCAGCGAACACTGGCGCCTGGCGGAAGGGTCTCACCGCCAGGCGGTAGCGAACAAACAGGGGGCAAAACCATCAGCTATCGCCCAGCGGTGTCCAGTTACCGCTAGGCGGTTCGTAACAGGGGCGCCTGGCTGGCGCTTGGTTGGCGCTTGACTGGCGGTCTATTCTGCCTGGCGCTTGCTTCGTGTCGCCAGGTGCTTCCTGTTGACATTTTTCTTCTTCTCCTTGCTATTTGGGGTCACTCATTAGTCTAGATTTTTGGAGCAAAGCTTCCAATCTACAAAAAGGACACAAAAAATGGGGATTAGTGGTATATTTAGATCAATGTAACCCAAAATGTATTTATTTACAAATGTAAGGTAAAATTGAGGATTAAGTAGGTTAAAAGCTTTGGAAGAGATGATTTTGCTAATGAAATATAACTTAGATAATGGTAAAAATTAACATTATCAAACTCCAGGGAAGTCTTTGTACCGCGTGGCGCCTGGCCGCAGGGTGTGCTTCGCCGGGCGACAGACCCTAAAACAATGGGTCTGTCTAGAGCGTGGCGCTTGGCGGCGGGAAGGTTCCGCCAGGTGGTCTGTGCAGGTTTCGCCCGACGGCGCTAAGGCTGCGTCAGGTGATAACGCTGTTGTCAATAGCTTGCGTGTGTTGTTTTACGGAATGAAACTGTACTTGGATCAGGAGATGTTGTGCCATGAGTGTGTAAGTTCATGGATGGTGGTGAACACGTGATGATATGAGCGGGGCGGTTCATATCCTGTTACTCCAGGGAAGTCTTTGTACCGCATGGCGCTTGGCGGCAGGGTGTGCTCCGCCGGGTGACAGACCCTAAAACAGTGGGTCTGTCTGGAGCGTGGCGCTTGGCGGCGAGAAGGTTCTGCCAGGCGGTCTGTGCAGGTTTCGCCCGGCGGCGCTGAGGCTGCGTCAGGTGATAACGTTGTTGTCAATAGCTTGCATGTGTTGTTTTACGGAATGAAACTATACTTGGATCAGGAGATGTTGTACCATGAGCGTGTAAGTTCATGGATGGTGGTGAACACGTGATGATATGAGCGGGGCGGTTCATATCCTGTTACTTTCGTGTGGGGATACGACCGAGGTAGGTTCGTATGTTTCATGCTCACTAGTGAGAGATGCTACGTGCGATGAGGTACGTAGCTGGTGGATCATGTGTGTTGGACTACTAGTGGGCAGGTCCATAGAGTAGGACTACGAGAGGGGATGTTCGTAGAGCAGGACTACGAGCGGGGAGGTTTGTAGAGGCAAGACCACAAGCGGGCAGGTTCGTGTGAGCATCATAAATCCTGAATCCGACGCTAACTATATGTGTGTTGTGAAGGTTGAAAAGCCTTGGCCAAGAAATAATTAGGATGAATTAGATGGGTGTATTATTTCCACTATGATTAATTGTCATGATATTTCTTTATTTTATGAGCTCACCCTTTCTGTGTCTGTTTGACGATGATTATGTAATTCTTTACACGGAAGTGGACGTTTGAGACGGAGAGAGGGGCTAGCTTGGGATGTCGAGCTAGGATTTTGACATTGTTTATTTATGATTTTATTTGTCATTTAGCTATTTTGGGAACTTGTACAAATTACCTAGTTTTTATGGATTTGTACTTTGGATTTGGAAGCGCGTTTTATAAATTTTAAATTTCTCACGCTTTTGGGAACAATAAATGCATGACGATTGAATTTCAACTTTTATTTATTTATTTAATTAAGTAATTTCCCTTAGGGGTGTTACGATATTCCTTCATCATATATCAATACATAAGTTTATCTTAGTAGCTATTTGATATCATCAAGAGATCATACATGCGCTTTAAATACATCCAAACAGCAACCTCTGGAACTTCTAAATAATGCAAGTGGTTTAAAGAAGGTAACAACACCTATTCTAACCCCTCCCTTTCCATGACCACACCAATTCAAGTTTAATATTATTCCCTATCCCTAACTCATGCATTAAATACATCCATGTATGAACATGTTCATTATATCATCATACTATTTTTCAGAGTCCAAATAGTCCCCAACCAAACCCTAATTTGTTGTCAACACAACCAACCAAATAGTCACCAGGCGTGCATCAATTTTCTTGAAACCCCTGTTCCAAAATTCTCTTGCACATAAATCACATTCAACCAAATATCTAACATGCATACGTACTTAATTAATCTTGACACTTGCTAAATAATGAAATTTGTAATCTACACACCACATTTCGCATTCATCCCCAAACCCTCATTAGACCCTCATGTTCATGAAAAGCCCCAATCATCAAATCATCATCAGAAGAGAACATTCTCAATTATTTACACCAATAAACAAACAAATAAAGGCATAGGAATTGCAGAACATCAAGAACCATCATAGAACCCACAAAATGCAGAAAACACACTATTCTAGTGTGTGTTGCCTGATGGTTCTTCACTGCCACTAGGCGGTTCTTTGTGGAACGCAGAAAACTGGGTGAAAACAGGTTGAGTCGCTTAGCGGGCCTTCAGAGCCGCCAAGCGGTTTCTGGGCAGAAACCCAGAAACTACAAAAACCAGCATGATGGAGGAAAAATTGAGGCACCCAATCAATATTATAACACCAAACACATAGTTCAACGTAAAAACACTTAGGGAAACTTACCTAGGTTCCTTGCTCTAAATGCGATCCTAATGATTTTTCCTTGTCCCCAAAGCCTCAGTCCTTGGCTCCCGTCCAAGAATCCCTTCCAGCAACCTGAAAAGGAATTACTCATGGCCAGCCTTGGTTCGAACTCACATCCACCCAATTACCAAGCATATGCACAACCAACAAACCAATAATGTTTCATTCCAATTCATGCACACATAAAATGATAATTCATGTCCTACAACCAAAACATACGTGCAAGATAAAGCAACAATTAAAACACCAGACTAATGGCATACACATGACTCAAACCCAAGCCCTCTCAACACCTCTCCACACGCTCAACCATTTAAGCTACCATTGCTCCTTTTCCATGGGTTGACAAAGTAATTTTCTTAGAGGTACTTTTAACCCACAATTATTGGTAATTGATTATTTATTATTTAGTTAAATTTCCCAAGTCTTACAAGAAGAATTAGGCTAAATTGATCACGAATTCACCACGAAAATGCATCAAACATGTCACGAGTAACATCACAAAACTATTAGTACCAATAAACGAAGCTTAGAAACAACTAAAAGCGGAAATCAAAATCGAAATTTAATAGAATAGAGTGTACATGGTTATGCATAAATGAAATTCATGAATTAAGATTTAATTGCTTGTGTTAAGTTGATTCTAATCAAAAGTCATTTAATATAAGTTCAATAACTGCACATTCTTTGAAATTTGACGTCTCCAAATGAAATTCAGTGTTGTGGTGAATTAACATAACTCATTCAGCTAAACTTGCTTCATGAACTGAACTTAGCAAAAAAAAGATGAAAATAAAGAAATTAAAAGGTAGAAACGAAAGGAACGAACAAATTTATTAAATAGAAACATGCTTACAAACAATTTTTCCGTGGAAACAAATTGAAGACTCACAAAGGAGGAAAATCCTTGATGTTAATCCTATTGGCTCTATGAATAATCGTAGAAAGCACACAAAAAATGTAGAAAACGAGAGAGAAAAAATGTCTCTATGATAAAGTTAATGGATTTGAAATGGTGTGTGTGTGTGTGTTGTGGATCAATTTCGTTCCTCCCTCTTGCTTGTGGTATCTCTCTCGAAATATAATTGTTTTTCAGAGTTGCCACAACCTATTATAGGTTACAAAACTACTTCTAACTAACAAAACTAACTAATTACCTACTAATTGCCTCTAACTTTAACCCTTAACCTAGGTAACTAGTCTTCAAGCAGTTGCCACAGGCTAGTGTAGGTCAATCCTTCTGTTCCTTTTGACTATTCAAGTTCCTTATTTGTTGTAGGAAGTAAGCAAAACCAATTAGCTCAAGGCAGCTCTAGCTCCAGTTCTCAAATTGCCTTCCACGTGTTAAACTTGTGTGCCATCCTTTTGATCTCTTCATTTCAACTCAATAACCTCTTTTAGACTAGGACCAACTCTAACACCTCAACACACACTTTTCCCTGCATTTAGAACCAAGGAAAACAAATTACAATTAGTAAACCAAAACTAAACTACAAAATACAACTACACAAGTCAACTAAGCAAATATGTTTAGATGCAGCTCTTGATAATTTCGTTTCTCTTTCCAAGTTAGCACAAATGTTTTTAAGTGTCCTCTAGCTTCTCTCACAACTATCATATCATTTAGGGCTCAAATGCAAAAGGTCAACTATAAACTCTTTGGTCAACTATGTTGAAAAAGTCAACTATGCATAATTTGATGAGGGTTGGCTGATTTGGATGCTTTGGTTGCTTTCAATGATCATTTGAGTGCTAATCTTGTATCTTTTGATTGCATTAGACTTATAAAAGGGACAAAGGGCACTTTCGAAAAGGGAGGTCGACACGAAACGGACAACGATGCTTTACTCCCACTTTCGCCGGTGATTCCAGCAATAATAACGATGTAGATGAAACTGTAAATTTCAAACTATGATGTGCCTTTCTCCCCCTTTCGCAAGTGAATGTAGAACAAGGCATAGTAAGGACGAAAAATTCTGCACAATGAACAAGAGAATGGAGGACTGAAAATAAAAGTTGAGGGAATGGAGGATAAAAAACAACCAAGCACCAACAATAATGGTAGATGAGAGAGTCTTTGACATCGATAGACAAAAAAGAAAGGTCTAATCCAATCCCTAATTTTGAAACAAATGCGCCTCTCTCACTCCAAACATGTTGTCAACGTAGAATTTAAAAAAATAAAAATAAAAACAATAAATGATATGTCACGTAGGATGTCATATAAGTAGTAAAACATGTTGTAAAATTTTGTTGTCAACCTATCGTTTTCTTTTTTTAATAACAATTTTAGAATATGTCTTAGAGGATGTGCTGGAGTCACTTGAAGGATTTTGAAGTGTTTATTATTGATAAAAGTCTTCAAAAGAAATAAATGACAAACTTGGTGAAATTAACATTTTTGTCCAAGTTCATTAATTGTAGCAAAAGAGAAATAACGGAGTCGTTATTAGTAGTTCAAAAAGAAAATTTTCAAAGAATTTATTGCTTGACTTGAGAGGGATATTTCAAAGACAAGACAATTGACACATGTTGTTGAAAATATTGATATAGGAATCGAAACAAGGCACGTTTTGAAAGATGTCATTTGAGTCAAAAGACTTTTTATTCAAACAGTTAGAAGCTTTTATCAAGAACATTTAGATCGAGACCAATATGGTATCATCACAAACACTATTTTAGATACAGTTAGTTTTCAATTCAGTTGAAAACATTTGGACATAATTGTAAATACCACTCACGGTATACTTTATTAGCCAGGTCTACCAATTCTAGAAGTTCAAAATTTTTTCTCACCTATGCTTAAGTACAAGTATAATTTTTCTGTCGTTTGTCTTTTTACTTATCGATTTATTGCTTCCTATCTTCTTTTTCAATTTCTTCTCTAAATTTAGTATTTTCCAATCTTAAATTATTTCCTAAGCTTAATAATTTTCAATCTCAATTTCTTCAAATTTAATCTCCTACCATATCACTTTCTTTTCTAAATTTAACATTCTTTAATCATCAATATTCTCAAAACTCTTTGAAAATCTAAGTTTATCCTATTTTCCGTTAATTCACTCGATTCATTTTCTCCTTTTACTCTAACAAATTCGTTTTTAGATTATGATAACAAATAAAAGTTACGTATCGTCCTCAATTGAATAAATATCCTTCTGTTATGTTTTTGCTTTGTTTTTCTATTTTTTTTTAATTACTGAACCAAGTTTGCTAATTTTATGTGCCTTGTTTATTTTTATTACTTTGTACTGAACTAAAGTAATTCGAAAAGAAATATGTTGTAATCCAAATTTGGCCCTTTCTTCTTTTTGTATTATTTTGTTTCCAATCATGTTACACTCCATTTCATTTGAACAAGAATTTCATTATTCTCATTGTAGGCGATTTTCTACATTTTCTGTGTAGTTTTTATTTCTTCATTTCTTCTCTTAATTTTATTAATCTTTCTTAGTTCTTTACTTTTAGACTTTCAATTTGAGAATTGGGACAATTTGAAGCCCAATAATATTTAGAATTCAACAAGACTTTTTCTTCTTCTACCCTCATTATTACTAACTACATCTCGATATTAACAAAAATATCCCAAAATATCCTCTCCCACAACACACTATTTTTGTTATCACTATATTCATCACAACCATTTCACCAATGAAGAAGAAGAAGAAGGTAAAGTATGTTGATGAAAAAAGCTAGTTCTTAAAAGTTTGTTATGGAATGCATTTCATGAGTGATAACCCAACTTCTATACTCTCGTATGAAGCTTATTACACTTCCTTAGCATATTTGTTTATTTTATCTTTTAATTTTATCTTAGATTTGTAATTTTAAAAAGTTTTAGGAGCTACAACATTGTCCAACAGCACTCATTCACGCTTAGCATGTTTTTTAATATTTCTCCTTGACTTGGTATCACCTGACGTCATTTACTGGCGTCCAACACAATTAAAATGATTTCTCTTTGTTTTGTTGGCGCTCAACACACCTAAACTAGTGCCCGACTTAGTCCTAAAACTCAGAATCTCCAACACTGACCTTTGCTAATTGTTTTGCTCATAACTTTTTCTATAGTTTTTCAAATGAGTTGATTATTTGCCAGTTAGATTCTACACTCAACGAACTTAATTTGAGTACTAGAACACAAATTTTGGAACTTTGTAAGAGATGTAGTTTAATTTACAAATTTGCAAATGTTAACAAGAATTCGTTACTAGTAGTGTTTTAGTTTTTCTTTTATGTCTATAATTTCCTAGGCTTTATTTTCATTCCACCCAGACTTTCATTATGGGTTGAAGATTTAATGTCCCAAAAAGAAAGAAATGCGGTCAATTTTGTGTGAGAAGAGGCAGGAGACAACATTCAGGGGAAAAGGGGGGCAGAACAAGACGTTATAGTTGGATTGATTATGGGCTTCATGCTTTTGTTTGGTTTTGGGTGACTATTGAAGATCCAATATTTTCATTTTGGGTTAAGTATGTTTTTAGTCCCCGAATTTTGACTCAAAATTGGAATTCGTCCCTGTCTGAAATTTCGGTATATTTTGGTTCCTAAACTTTAGAAATGAAAGAATATAGTTCTTTTAACCTAATTATGTTAACTTTTTTTGACGTGTAGAACGTTTTCATGTTAGTATTGGAGTTTTTTTACACTATTTGACACATTCCTGGTTCAATATCTAATGAGAAATGCATTCAACACCTCAAAAAAAGTTAACATAATTGAGTTAAAAATACTATATTTATTAATTTTTAAAGTTTAAGGAACAAAATATATTGAAATTTCAGACAAGAACGAATTCTAATTTTGGATCAAAGTTCAGGGACTAAAAATATATTTAACCCTTTCATTTTCCAGTTTCTCTTTAATGCAATATGGTTCTTCTTTTACTTCCTTCTTTCTCTTACAATTTTCGTTTGTAGTTGTGCATTAGCTTTCATAATGTAGTTTCACGATTCTCGATCATTATTGTGAATTTTGTTTAGTTTTTATTTTCATTATGATCTTTTGCTTCTGTAGTTTTGAACTTAGTTGAATGCTTTTAGTTACCTTACAATTCAGTCTCATTACATAACATTCAATGTTGGTCATGTTTTCTAAATTTATTTTTCCAGATTTAGGTTTCACTGTTTGTTATTTACATTTTACTCATTCTTAGTACTGCACTTTAATTTCAATGCATTTTAATTATGCATTTTCTTTTTCTTTAATGCATTTTATTATTTTCTATTTTCTTTCAAACTCAATGCAATCCCCCAACCTTCAAAATGGAAAAAAAAAATTAAATCAATTAACTCATTGAAATTGTATTCCTTAGATTGACCTAGGTTTAACTCTATGCTACATTAGTTAAGGAGAAACTTAGTTTTATTTCACGAGGCTTATGTGACATAAAAAGACCTCTATCAATGAGTTTTTGAAAACTTATTCAGAAAAGCACATTCTGAAAAAATTGTTCTAAAAGGTATCACATATGTTTCGGAAATCTTGTTCTAGAATTTCTATGCTAGAGAGCTCATGATGAAATGCATTTTATATGTTTTAGAAACTTTTTCCAAGAAATCTTGTTCTAGAAATTGTGTTTTAGAAATCCTTTTCCAAAATCATATTTTGGAAATTTCGAAAAGTTTGTGAATCATATTTTTAGAACAAAGAATCCAAAAAAACTTTTATAAACGCTAAAATCATCTTTTTAAAGAATTATGAGGATATAACTAAAATAGCCTAAATATCCTCCCTTGTTACACCACACCACTATTATACCCAATGTAGACATCATTGCAATCATGAGTTAAGAGGAAGAAGAAAATAGATATAATATGTTCTAGAAGAAAGATCATTCTGAAAAGTTTATTCTGGAATGCATTTCATTTCTTCCAAAAAGCATGTTCTAGAAAACTTGTTTTAGAAGGTGTCACGTATGTTTCGAAAAGCTTGTTCTAGAAATTCCATTTTAGAGAGCTAATGTCGAAATACATTTAATGTATTTCAAAAAGCTTGTTCATGAAATCTTGTTTTGGAAATTTTGTTCTAAAAATCCATCTCCAAAAATCATTTTTTTGAAATTTGGAAAAGTTTATTTTGGAAGATTGATAAACTCTCTTGTCACTAAGAATTTATTCAAAATCGATTTTCTGATTTCTATATACTAATGTGAAACCAAAGATCAATCGTAGGAGAGAAAAAACTTGGTTTTAAATGCCTTTGAGTGTGTGCATATGCACACTAGAGGAAATCTAGCTATATTAATCTAAACAAACTAAAATCAACCTAAAGAGAATACACATCTCCTAAGATAGAAAACTAAGAAAATTGTGAACTAGGTCTTATCAACTTCAACTTTCCCAAGTGCACTAGAATGGAGTTTTTCCCATTGTAGCTATCCTAACCAAACCTATATGCTTAAACTAACTCAATTATAATAAACCGCTAAAATTGAAATTTATATGTTGAAACCTAAAAACAGAAAACTAGAAAATGCACAATAAGTGTTCCTGTATGGAGATGCAAGGCAAATTCAAATATGGTAATGGAATGGCTAAATGAACGAAATTGTAGATAGAAAATGAAATTAACCAAAACGATTTAGTAAAACCCTTAATTCAAAATTTTGGAACCTAATTAACGAAATTAACTATCGTAAACCACAATTAAATATCTAAGTGTCTTAAATTGATTTAACCATGAAATTTGCGAAATTGAATCTTCAAACAAGTCATATGTATAAGTAGTGAAGCATTAAAATCGAGAAACACATATCATATACTTCAAAATCGCAAAACAAAATACATGGCATATAAAATAGTGGTTTGAAGGTTTCATCGAATTCAATCTTCATTGATTAATTCTTATTCACTCTAATCAAAAGACATTTAATGCAATTTAGATGACTGTGCATCATCTAAAATTCAAGTTGCTTCTAAATTGAACTCAGTGTTGTGATGAGTTAATAAGAATAAACTAATTAAACTCAATTAGCAAAGCTTGAGATCAAGAGAAAACAGAAAAGAGAGAAGAAAAATTCGTGAAAACAAATGAAAACACACATCTATTAAACATACACATGCCTACAACAAATTGGTTCGGTGGAAAAAGATGAAATCATAGAGAGATTGAAGATTCTTGATGTGACAACCTACTCTGCGATCAATGGCTCAAGAAAGCTTCAAATGAAGGAAGAAAAATGAAGAAATGTGAAAGAGTGAATGTTTTGTGTTCTCTAGATGAGGTGTGAGTGTATGATTTCAGGAATGGAATGAATTTATATATGGTGATGGTGGTGGTATGAATGGTTGGTGTTAGTAGTTTAAATGCACTCTCCTCGGCATTTGTTACAGCCTATTACAAGTCACATATACTCATCAACTAACAAAACTAATCTAATTACATTAACTAATTAAGTAAGTTTTAGCTAGTAACCTAAGTAGAAGGTCTTCTAGTTGCTGTCACGATTAGTGCAGGTCAGTCCTATTTTCCATTATCCCTTTTCAAGCTCCTTGACCTATTATAGGATGTAGTAATTCCAGTTGACTCATATCAACTCCAATTTAGCTTTCACCGTGAGTTTCTAAATGTAAATGTCCCTTGTGGTAGCTCTTGAAGCTTTTTCATCATGTTAAGTTCATTTTGACAGCTTCTTCCATGACAAAGTGCAACTCGAATATCTCAGCATATGTGCCATCCTACATTGCCAAACACAATCACAAAATTAGAACTACAAAAATAAGAATTGACTACTAAAGCCTAATTTAACTAGTTAACTAGGTAAGTGCAAATGAAAACTAGAATTTGGATGCAATTTTTTATCTTTTCTAAACCCTTTTATGTTCAACACAAGTGTATTTTAATGCTCTTTAGATTCTCCCACAACTGCCATAACATTTGAAGCTCAATTGCAAAAAGTCAACTATTGGTCAACTCTGATTGAAAAAGTCAACTTTACATAATTGATGGAGGTTATTACTGGTTTGCATGCATTGGTTGCTTTCAATCACTATTTTACCGCTGACTTTGCATCCTTTAGCTGCATATAATCACAAAACACAAGTTAAAGTTGTTTATGCTACTTAAACTACCTAACTAGACTTGGTTAAATGACTCATTTAATTATTCTTGCTTAAGAACAAAAACAACACTAGAGCTATTATTTACTTGTCCTAAACCTGAACTATGACTCAACACAACTATTCAAATGCACACAAAAACAATCTTAATCTATACTAGACTATTTAAGCTAACTAAGAACACTAGTCTACTCTACACTAACATATTCTAATATATGAGCTACTACTAGGTCTATCTATTAAACTAGAATACTAGCTTCTAAAATTGTAACCACACTAAGAACTAATATATAACTAAAACTCTTTAATCCAAGGCTATTCTAAAGCTAATTCTAATACTTAAAGTAAAAATGGACTAAAATAACCTAATTAAGAAAATTTTATAACACTAACCTAAAATAGTTCTTAAACTAATCTAGACTAAGAACTCCCAATTAACAACTTAAATCTATCCAAAATAATGCAAATATTCAAGAAAAACTTCAAAGATAAGAGACTATTGAAAGATTTCTAGAACATGCAATTCCAAAGCTACTTTTACAAAATATAAAATGGCCATTTTAAAAATTACAGGGCTGCAACAAGAAATTATGGGAATGTAGGAAGAAAAAGCATTCTAGAAAGAAAAAATCAAATATATTTGAACCTAAATACCTTCTAACTTATTTCAGTTCATTAATAGTAATCCAATCCATTTACGTTAAGAGACTTAGTCTCTCATAGAGTATAAATGATCATTGAATAATAGAGTTGTGATTATAATACATTCAACTAGGCGTTAAATTGATTATCTCTTTATTGTTGTTCTTTGTTATATATGTGTTCTTTATTATATATATATATATATATATGTATATATATATGTATGTATATATATATATATGTATGTATATATATATATGTATATGTATGTATATATATATGTATATATATAAATATATATACATACATATATAGATACATACATATATATATATATATATATATATATATATATATATATATTTA
>Ga0099822_1009875_pt1 | contig 11938 bp, 7 predicted proteins | sample CowpeawhiteBW_FD_76839 | JGI IMG/M metagenome (GOLD analysis project Ga0099822, IMG submission 76839) | Root nodule microbial communities of legume samples collected from California USA - Cow pea white BW | ecosystem: Host-associated > Plants > Roots > Nodule | place: USA: California | collected... | reverse complement strand
TTCTTTCCAAGAGAACATTGTAGAGTAAAAAAGATGAATAAGATTCAATTAAAGTTGCTTTTGAAATGAGAACTTTCTTTCCAAGAGAACATTGTAGAGTAAAAAAGATGAATAAGATTCAATGAAAGTTTAAATGTTTCACGCAAGGTTTTAAATGCACTAACATTTATTTAAGGGTTAAATATGTTTTTGATTTTCTAACTTTCAGTAAAAATTGAAATTAGTTCCTCTTAAAAAACTTTGAATAAATTTAGTCTTTTATTTTTATAAATGTGTCAATTTAGTCCTTTTAACCAAATTTGTTTAAATTTATTTGACGTTTCAAACCTATTTTTTAACTAACATTGAAGCGAACATGAATTGGACAAACATTCCTCCATTACACATTTAGATAGTGGTTATAGCTGAGTTTTATTTTATAACATTTTTATGGCATAGACACCAAACTTAGAAGTTAGTTTCAAGCTTTTTCTTTCGAACACCTTGTTATATGCAAATCCAAAATTGGTTTATTAATATGTTAAATAATACTCGCGTTGAAAGGCTCGAAAAAGTTTGTGAAATAATACTCTATGTAAAACTTGAAGAAGTTGACAAAAAAAAAAAAAACCCATATGGGTAGGTTTTAGAAACAAGTAAAAAAAATATATGTAGTCATATAAAATTTTGTGTTTCTTTTTTCCCCTAATTGCTTATTAAAACCTGACAACTAACATTGAATTATTTTCGATATTTATGAAAAAATAAAAGGTTTTTAAAATCATCTTCTCTTGAATATGTATTTATTCACGTATAGTAAAAATAGTTTAATTTGGTATATTTATCTTCTCTAAGAAAACAAATGCTAACAACGTTTCTACGTTGATTTAAAAAAAAATCTAAATATACAATTCGGTGGCTTTTATATATTGCAATTTTTTTTTTTTTACCTTTACAACTTTCATTCATGTTCTCTAATCTTCTTGTTGTTTTATCTCCTCTTAGTGGCCTGACTAGTAACTTTTATTGCATTAAATTTTGGATTATTCCTAATATTCTCCATATAAATCTCCATACAATCGAAACTTGAAGTCTACCACTAATAATTATAAGACCCACTTTTTTTTTCTGTCTTTAATGTTTAACGGCCTGACCTTATCTATTGGGCCTAAAGCCAACACATAGGGTACCCCAAGACCCCTTACAGCCACTTGTTTCCCTTCATTCTGCATTACTCGGCAAAACAACCCTTTTCTCACTTTCTCTTATCTCCAATAGAGCTCTGCTAGGGTTTGGTCCTCATTCTTCCTTTAAGCTTGGTGAAGTGGTGAACATTTCCCTCCATGTAAGTTAGGCTTCAACTTTCGTCTTTCTTTACCCAGTCTTTTGTTCTGGTTTAAAAATGGGTTCTTTCTAGAACCTCACCCTCGTGTTGGTGTGCCTCTCTTTTCAGTTCTCTAGTGTTCTTGGAGTTGTGGTGCCATTCTGCTAGTGCCTAAAACCCCTCACAGTAGCTTTTGCTAAGGAAAGGGAAGCTAGGGTTTCGTTGTTTTTAAGTTATAAATTGCATGCTTGGTCTATTTTACGTCCTGGATGCTTGATTCATATTGTTTATCGTGTGAAAATACATTGCCTGTGTTGTTGATGTGATTCGAATCTAGCTTCGCACGAGTGAGAGCTGGTGGGTTCTACTGAACTCGCCCAGACGAGTTAGGTGGTCACTCAAACGTAAAGCTCTCGCTTAAGCGAGGAGCTCTCGCTTGAGTGAGAACAGCTGAAACCCATCTCCCTTTCTGTTTCGAGGGCTCGCCTAAGCGAAGGACACTCTCTTGAGAGTAATCTCACCTAAGTTAGATAGGCTAGCTTGAGTGAGACCTCGATGTGCTCTCTATTTGCAATGTCGCCCAGGCGAGAGCTGGTAGCTTGAGTGAGGGTTCCTCTCGTCCGAGCGAGAGCTCTTTAGCCTGAGCTATATTGACAAAGTTGGTTGGATACTTGCATGTTTCTAATGACTGGATGGTTTGTTGCTTTATAAAGTTAAGTATGATGCCTTGTATATTCTATATGATGTAATGGGACTGGAATTGATGAGCATGGTATGAATAAGTGCATGAATCGTGATTGGTTGATTGGTTGGTTGGTTATTGGCATGAGATTATTATGCTTGATAAATCTATGGTTGGTTGGTGAGACATGTGTATGGTATAAGGTTGACGTAATTCCATGAAACTCTTGGTGAGACTTCATGGTGGTGTTGGATGTGATGGACGTAATTCCATGAACCTCTTGGTGAGATGTCATGGTGGTGTCGTATGATCACCAATTCCTTGGTGTGAGCAGATGTGGGAAGCCTTGGTGATCGCAGTAATGATGGAAATGTTACAGCGTAGTGGTGGTATGTGAATGTTAAGCTCACTGTTGAGCTCACTATTAAGCTCATGTTTGGAGGACTTGTGTAGTTTTGGAATCCCTTGCTTATGAACAAGTTCTTTTGGATAACTGTGAACTTTTCTTTTTGTTCTGGCATTGTGTAGTGCCTCTGTTTCCTTGTCGGTATATTTGGATGACTGTAAAATCCTTTATACTTTAAATCTCGTGCTCTTTGAATATTATATATTATGCGATGTTTTATTTAAATAGATTTATCTATTAAATAAGACGTTACAATAACTAATTCACATTTTAATTATTATTTACATGAAAAAATATTTATGTAGGCATTTTATTGATCTTAACATAAGCACAACTGTTGTCATCTATTTCTTTATGCATTTTTAAATATCTCGTTATTGTAAATTTTTAAATTCAATTAATTTGATTCATAAATGGTAAAATAAGATACTAAAAATGTTGAAATATAATAATTAATTAGTGAAACTAGTAGAAAAGTATAAATATGAGAATGTAGGTTACAATTTTTAAATTAGTAAAAATACTTAAATTACAAAGATGAAAAAAAAAATACAAGTTAAAGAAATATTATCAAATAAAATATAAATACTTTTTAGTAAAAATTGTAATCCAGATATGAAAGAACAATAAACCACGTATTACCAAATAAAATATAAATAATTTTTTAATAAAAAGTTTAATCCAATTTTGAAAATACAACGAAAAATAATTGTTTACTTTATTTTATGTTTTATTTTTTATTTTTGTAATTCCTTTTCTTGCAAAGACCTAGAAGATAACATTTCGGAAGTGATAGTGACTTAAAAATAGTATAATTTGATTATTTTAATATTAAAAGGTTTTAGTATAAATAGTTTTATTATAAACGAGTTTCATTATTTTAAAACACACCATCTCCAGAAACTACTTTTTTAGAGTTCTCTAACTTCTATCTAGGAGTTTTCATCCTCTATTCGTCTGAATGAAGTTTTGAGACCATACGAGTGATCCTCGGGGCAAGCTTTTTAGTGTGGACCAATCAGTTTCTCTATTCACGTAAGTTGAGTTTCGGCCCATTTTCATGGTCTTTGCTATTTACTATTGCATCTGAGTCTTCTTCCACTTGCATGTGTCTTTTTAGTCATCAATATGAGTCTTTGTTGATCAATGATCTAACGATATATCCTGATCATTCTTTTGATGTTTCTATATACATAGAGCATCCTGCAAGTTGAGAGGAATTTTGTTGGTTAAAGTCTTATGAGTTGCTTGCTTAGGTAAGGCAAACTAGTCTTTATCTATGTGTGTGTGTGTGAGTTTATCTAAAAAAACATGGAAATACGTGTATTCAAACTATTTGATGAAAAACTTAAGAGAATCATAATGCATATATGATGTTTGTGAAAATGCCAAAATGAGCTTTGGATATGAATTATGCAATGCAACTATCCTAACACAATCTAAACATTGAGATGCTCTTAGGCACAAATTAGACTAAATGAAATTATTGTGTCGCAACCAAAATTGTGGAGAGACGACGAATAAAAAGTAAAAAATATATGTATAAAAAAATAGCCTTGGGGTCGCCACCATAATTATTTTGGAAAACTATGGAAAACCATAAAGATAAGAATAAGGTCTACAAAAACAGATTTTGTAGAACTTGTTCTTATCCAGGTCAATTTCTCCTACGTAGTTCTTTATGGAATTAGGGTCACAGTTCTTATCAATAGCCTTGCGAATTGTCAAATCATTTGTCGGATCGAGACCCTCAACTTTGTAATGGTCATTGAATCCTTCCAGATATAGACCCACTCCTTTGGAATGGTCAAATCAAGTTGCATCGAGACCCTCTCCGTGGGACTGGTCATCGATTCCTTTACATCAAGGCCCTCTGCAAAGCAATGGTCATTGATTTCTTTGTCACATCAAGGCCCTCTCCTTTGGAATGGTCACTGATTTCCTTCCTTTACATCAAGGCCCTCTGCAAAGCAATGGTCATTGATTTCTTTGTCACATCAAGGCTCTCTCTTTTGGAATGGTACAATCCATATATAAAAAAATCAAAAATTTAAAAAAAAATTCAAAAACCTGAAAATATTTCAAAATTTCATAAAAAATTGTAAGAAAAGAAGCAAAATCTATTTTTTTTCTTTTTTCTTTTTCAATAAAGAAAAAAACATAATTTCAAAAGTTAAAAACAAAAAAACTTTTCAAAGTTTGTTTGGCATCACGACCCTCTGTAATAGACTAGTGAGTGATTTCTTTCTTCTCTTCTAGATAAAATCTTTTTTCTAATTTTACTTTTCGGATCCTGACCCTCTTCATAGAATTTGTCATCACATCCCTTTAAATCAGTTTTTATTCACCCTCTTCTTTTTCAAAATCGTAACCAAATTAGTGTTTCAAACAACATTGATGTAGATGCTTCCACAAGTTATCCCTAAAGTATGAACCATGAAAAAATTTTATTCCCTCACCATTTCATTATTCTTTTTTTTTGAAATTTTGTTATTGAAAATTCTACTTACTCGACAATTTTGTTGACAACACAATTGTCAACACCCAATTTCGTGCCCTTAGGCCAATCCATACTCTTACACTAGGCCAACTTTTGAAGTCACTATCATTTTCTTCATGTCATCAATAGTTGGGGCAAGCCCAAACATACTTGGTGCCCTGAGACCAAATCAAACTTGGCCAACTCTCTAGTCAGTCCTCCTCACCTCATCCAAACCCTTCTAAGCCATTGGAAATTTCATGCATGTTGTTTAGATGGTGCTTCAAAAGAAATGATACAAAAAATAGAGTTTCTCAATAAACTGATCAGATCAAAGAATTGATTTCAAAAATGAAAAAAGAAAAAAAAAGAATGAAAGAAAAAACAATATCTTAGGAAGAGGGGAACTCCTTGTTATCCTAGCCAAAAGCAAATGAAAAGAAAACAAACCAACTAGGGCAATCCTCTTAATTCGATCTTTTTCAGTTCCACTATCTTTTCTGAAACAATACCCCTTGTTTATTCAAATTATTCTACATACACCAAAATTGGGGCAGGTTTGTAGGTCTCATGAATTTCTCACTCCAATGTTCATAAATCCCCAGCTTCTCAAACAAAACTCATACTTCATTCAAATTCATCTCGATACCCTAAAATTGGGGCAAATTTACGGGCATCTCATTAATTTATCGCCCTAACATTCACATATCCATATTCTCAAATACTTGTTTCCAAACACCAAAACTAGGGCAACTTTTTGGGTCTCTTGTGTTTCTCACCCTAACATTCACAAATTGCATCTCCATTGAGAAGTGTGTGGGGAATGACATACCCACGTGGCTATCCCAGTCTCCTCTAAACCCTTCCAAAAGTTTCCCACTTTATGCTCGTCTGCAAATTCAGGCAAGTGCACACGAATTTTACGAAAGAGAAAGTCTAGTGTATAATCATCTTAAACATTCGACCTCGAGAAGTGTGACATCCCTCACTTTCATGAAACATTGAAAATCAATATGAGTTTGATGATTGCAAATAAAACAATTGACCCAGGCATGCGTAGAAAAATCAAAAGACAAGACACAACCAACTTTTTTCCATCAGGCATTCAGGTTTTCATGCATATCAGGGTTTTGACACCCTAGTTCTAGCATTGAGGTTAACACCTTGAGTAGCAAGAAAATAAAAAAAGGAAAGTTGTACATACATTCATCATTCATGAGTTGGCATATTGACATGCATCTTGCACAAACAATCATAACATATGTTGCCCTCGGTCCATGAAAAAATCTTTCAGATCGAAGTTCTCTTCATTCATCTAAATGGTTATCGAATCCTTCAAATTACAAAATCCTTATCAATCAAGTTTTTCTAGCATATTGGGGTTTTGACACCCTAATCACTACACCAATGTTTCTACACCTTGTATTCTTCTACATATCGGGGTTATGACACCCTGATCCCTGCACCAAGGTTTTGACACCGTGTTTCTTCTACATATCGAGGTTACGACATCTAGATTCCTGCATCAAGGTTTTAACACCTTGTTTCTCTTGTACATCGAGGTTACGACACCTTGATCCTTGTACCAAGGTTTCGACACTTTGTTTCTCTTGTTTAAGTCAAGATTTCTACACTCTTCCAAAGTTTCTACGACTTATTTTCTCCTCTTTAAGTCGGGGTTTCAACACCTTGCCAAGGTTTCAACACCTTGTTTCTTCTCTTTAAAAACATTGCTACCAATGTCTAAACACCCTATCACCTCTCTCTTGCAATCATTACTCCATTTCAAAATACTTGGATTTTCATCCTACGTATCTCCATAACAATGAGTTTGATGATTGAAAAGAGTACAATTGACTTTAGCAAAAAGAAATTCAAAAGGCAAAGCATAACAAGTTTTTCATCATGCGTTCATGCATTTTAGGATTTTGATCTACAATAATGTTTTGAACCTTGTACTTTAAATGAGAAAACATGCTTTCCATCATGCAAAACCATTTGTATGTCATATCATCGTGCCATGTGTTGACACCAAATTCAAAAAGCAAAAATCTTGACATCATGACACAGGTGAGCATTGTCATGCATCATGCTTCTTCAAACCATTGTTTCTTCTGAAGGAATCAATTTACAAAAATCATCTTGACATTTCTTAGATTGATGGTCATCTTCATTCATATGAACGACTTATATATCCTCCAAGCCTAGCTTTGCCTGGCCTCCAAGCCTAGTTTAGTACTAGATTTCAAGCCTAGTTTTGTATTGGCCCCCCCCCTGAGCACATCTCACCGAGCCCACCAAGTCCAGTTTAGTCTAGCCTAAGCCCAGTTTCACACTAGCCCCCAAGTCTAGTTTCACACTGTCCCCCCAAGCCCAATCTTATCTGGTCCAAACTGAGCTTTGCTTGGCCTCAAAGCCTAGCTCATCTGGCCCCTTTAGCCTAGTTTTTATGGCCAAAAGAAAGTAGAAGGGAAAAATGAAAATGCAAAAAAAATTCCTTTCAAAATATTTTACCACTATCATGCTTTTTCATCCTATCACATCATCCATGATACATCATAAAAATCAGTGAAAGTCAATTAAAAAAAATCGTTAAAACCGATAAAATTTGAAAAAATTTGAATCAGTACAAGTTTCACCAATGTTAAACATTCACGTGATGTTTGCCAATACATCAAAATCAAACCTCAGGTTTCTCCTTTCAGATAACGACCCTCTCCTTGGGATTGGTTAAATCCATATCCTCCTTTCCTCACGACCCCCTCCTTAGAAATGGTTAAATCCTTGTGTTCTCCTTTCGGACAATGACCCTCTCCTAGGGAATGGTCAAGTTCTTATGTTCTCCTTTCGGACAATGATCCTCTCCTTAGGAATTGTCAAGTACAAGTTATCCTATTTTATAATGACCCTCTCCTTGGGAATGGTCAAGTTGAGGTTCTCCTTTCGAACAATGACCCACTCCTTGGGAATGGTCAAGTTCTTATGTTCTCCTTTCGGACAATGACCCTCTCCTTAGGAATGGTCAAGTCTAGGTTATCCTTTCAGACAACGACCCTCTCCTTGGAAATTGTCAAATTGTTTATCGGATCGAGACCCTCTACTTTTTAATGATCACTGAATCCTTCCAAATATAGACTCTCTCCTTTGGTATGGTCAAATCAAGTTGTATCGACACCCTTTCCGTGGGACTGGTCATTGATTCCTTTACATCAAGGCCCTTTGCAAAGCAATGGTCATTGATTTCTTTGTCACATCAAGGCCCTCTCCTTTGGAATGATCATTGATTTCCTTCCTTTAATCAAGGCCCTCTGCAAAGCAATGGTCATTGATTTCTTTGTCACATCAAGGCTCTCTCCTTTGGAATGATCATTGATTTCCTTTCTTTACATCATGGCCCTCTACGAGACAATGGTCATTGATTTCTTATGTTTACATCGAGGCCCTTTACGAGGCAATGGTCATCGATATCTTTACATCAAGACCATCTGGTATGCAATGGTCATTGATTTCTTTCTTTACACCAAGGCCCTCTACAGACAATGGTCATTGATTTCTTTGTCACATCAAGACCCTCTCCAATGGAATGGTAATTGATTTCCTTATGTTTATATCGAGGCCCTTTGCGACGCAATGGTCATCGATTTCTTCCTATCAAGGCCCTCTACAAGGCAATGGTCATTGATTTCTTTGTAACATCGAGACCTTTACCATTGTAATGGTCGTCGATTTCTTCTCATCTAGGTTCTCTCTTTGGAATTAACTAAATCTTTCGTTTGGGTCAGGACCCTCTACTTTGTAATGCTCACGAAATCCTTTTGGATACATACCCTCTGTTTGGGAATGGTACAATCCATATATATAAAAAAAAAGAAGCAAAAGTTTCAAAAAAAGAAATTCAAAAACCTAAAAATATTTTAAAATTTCATAAAAAATTGCAAGAAAAGAAGCAATTTTTTTTCTTTTTTTCTTTTTCAATAAAGAAAAAAACATAATTTCAAAAGTTAAAAACAAAAAAACCTATCAAAGTTTGTTTGGGATCACCCCCTGTGTAATAGACTAATGAGTGATTTCTTTCTTCCCTTCTAGATAAGATCTTTTTCTTGGGAATGGTTGAATCCAATTTTACTTTCCGGATCTTGATCCTCTTCAAAGAATTGGTCATCATATCCCTTTAAATCAATTTTTATTTACCTTCTTCTTTTTCAAAATCGTGCCCAAATTAGTGTTTCAAACAACATTGATGTAGATGCTTCCACAAGTTATCCTTCAAGTATGAACCATGAAAAAATTTTACTCCCTCACCATTTCATTATTCTTTTTTTTAAGCTTTGTTATTGAAAATGCTACGTGCTCGGCAATTTTGTTGACAACAGATTTGTCAACACCTAATTTCGTCCGAATTATATTATATATATTTTTTTCTTATCTTATTTTACTTTGTTTTATTTTATCCTTTTGTCTTATTTTATTTTTATTTTATTCTTATTCTATTTTTTTTTCAATTTTCTTCATATTTATTTTTACTTTTTATTATTTAAGAAAAAGAAAAAAAAAGAAAAACAGATTTGAAAAAAGTAAAGAAAAACAGAAAAGAAAAAAAAGTTAAAACGAAAAAGAGATTTGAAAAAAAGAAAACTACATCAGCGAAGAATGTAGGATGCTATGGTGAATGGCTAGTTGCATATACATGGATTGATTGAGAAGGGAAAAGTGGCTCAGCTGCAGATAAAGCAGTAGGAGGAAGCAACCACCACTTCCCACTTTCTACGTCTCTCAACCATGAACAAAAACGGGAAAATCTCATAAATAGGGATATCAGAAAAGAAAAGAAAGGGGCAGAAAAGGAGGCAGATTCATAGGCTCTCTGGGTGACCTTGAACACAATCTCAAAGAAAGGAACACAAGACTGAAGAAAGGCAACAAGGAGAGGAGAGCAATTGGAGGAGGAGATACAATTCTAGAGCGCAAGTTCTCGGCACACCGAGGGAAGAACTAGAACAGAAGGAAAGGAGCGATATTGTGATAAGCAACTGCAAGAGGTAAGCACTATAGAATAAATGAATATTTAAGTGAGCATGATGTATTCGTGTGTTGAGCTAAATATGTTATTGTGTTGCGCTTAATATGTTGTTGTGTTTCATCCTTAATACTTGAGTGTTACTTGTGAACATGATGAATACGCTGAGTTTCATCTTTTTGGATCATAAGTCAAATATATTATGCTCCTTGTTCGAGTCTGGAAAACGAAATATGCCTTAACTATCAACTTCATCAAAACTGCGGGAATCACTATAACTCCTCACCATTATCATACAACCATCATGACCATCATAATCATTCCTTCCTAGCCAACCTGTGCAAAACAAAAAAATAAAAATGCAAAAGGACCATCGCAAACACCAAGCCCCTCCACAATCACAAATCATAACATTTGATCCCCATTTACAAAACCACCCATCCTCACCATTCTCCATAACCAACGAAATACCTAAAGCAGTGAACATTTCCAGAACCTATTTTCACCATTGCCTAATCCTCATTCTCCTTTAACATCAAGATTCAATTTCAACCTGCATTCAGAGATACTTTACCATTATCCTCTTTGTTTCACCATCGTTCACAATCCATCGATACTTACACCGTTGAACCAGCAGCCGTAGCTATAACATCCGGGTTGGATATTACTAATTTAAATAAATAATATAGGGAATAAGTATAAAATCGCATTTATGACAATTCCTTTTCCCAAAACATGGGAAAATTTAAAACATTTATTATACCGCAACAAAACAAAATCCACAAACCATAATTGTCCATTACAAATTCTGAGTTTGGTAAGATAAAGGTTTACAAAAACATTTAAAATCCATAAAATAAGAAAACATCATAAAGGCTTTTCCCCAACCTAGCCCCTATCTGAATCTATGCTTCACCAGCACCACCTACAACATCATCTGCTCCCATGTAACACATTACACGATCATCGCCAAACACAAGCAGATAGAGTGAGCTCAATAGAATAAAAGTACACTACACAAAATAATAAATAACTATTCAATATTCCAACAATTTTAATACTCCCAAGTCTCATCACATAGTATACTATTCTATCATAACCAACTAGTTTCCTTTCCTACACCCCAAGGCCTTTTGGGAAGAACAATCAACAACCCTTACCTGTTCACCAAAACCCGGTAAGAGCATTACTTTTCTTAGGACTTACAAATAACCACCCTTGCCTTCTCACCAAAACCCGGCAAGAGCACAACCCTTACCTGTTCACCAAAACTTGTTAAGAGCGTTGCTTTTCCTAAGACTCACAAGCCATAATCCTTAATCTTCAAATTCCAAATCTTCCTTTGGACACCTCTTGATTCTACACCCTTTGATGAGTACACTGGTCGATCTTTGTTGCACGAGTGTCTACTCGCCCCTCCGACTACAGGCCACCACCAACAGGCGGGAATAAATTGTCATGACCACAATCTGCGACACCAAGTGGAGTTTCCCAAAATGAACCGTAGTCTGTAGTTGTCCCTAAACTACCACAGTCATTCAATTGCACTAAAGAGGGTAAGCTTCCAGAACCTCGTTGTACAAGCCACGATCTTGCACATTCCACTGGACTTCCTAAACCATCAGGCTACAACCTCGAGCGACCACGTGTTACCCTAATACAAGTTACAATCGTAATTGGGACCCTTTTCAAAGCATCACATCATGACCTTCATCCAAAGTTGTGAAGAATCCCTCGCGTAATCCATCATTGCATCCAAAACTGCCTAGCACAACATCCACGTCGTTAGGTTAACTCGCGTTCTTGACCAGTTGGTAGAACACTTGGCGCCGCCGGGCACCAACCCACTGGATTTTTGGTCCAAGCCCAGTTCTACAACACACAGTGATGAGTTTAAATTTTTGCCCTCATTTAATATTTAAATTTGCGGATTTAATTGAATTTTCTGTGCTTAAAGATTGATTTAATTAGGATTTGTGATTATTGGATTTATTGAGTACGTTTGGTAAAAATGGCATAAAAATTGATTTTAGTTGCATAAAATATTATTG
>Ga0099822_1009868_pt1 | contig 11944 bp, 4 predicted proteins | sample CowpeawhiteBW_FD_76839 | JGI IMG/M metagenome (GOLD analysis project Ga0099822, IMG submission 76839) | Root nodule microbial communities of legume samples collected from California USA - Cow pea white BW | ecosystem: Host-associated > Plants > Roots > Nodule | place: USA: California | collected... | reverse complement strand
CAAAGATGGCAGTCATAAGATGATCAATGATGTTTATTATGTGCCTAAATTAAAAAGCAATATTTTGAGTTTAGGCCAACTTCTTGAAAAAGGATATGAGATCCTTATGAAAGATAAATGTTTATGACTTAAAGATCAAAATGAAAATTTGATTGCTAAGGTGTTTATGTCAAGAAATAGAATGTTTATCTTGAATCTAAAAACCATTGAAGCAAAGTGTTTGAGGTGAGTGTGCAAGATAAAGCATGGTGTTGGCACATGAGGTTTGGACACCTAAACTTTGCAGCTCTTAAAAGTTTGGGAGAGAAGGATATGGTGAAAGGGATGCCTGCAATCAACAGTCCCAATCAATTATGTGAAGTGTGTATTTTTGGAAAACATGCGAGGAAAAACTTTTCAAAAGTAGCTGCTTCAAAAGCAACCAAGCCTCTTCAGCTTGTACATGCCGATGTGTGTGGTCCAATCGTTCCGCCATCATTCAGTAAGAATAAATATTTCTTACTCTTCATTGATGATTTCAGTAGAAAAATGTGGGTGTATTTTCTCAGACAAAAGTCAAAAGTATTTTCTTCTTTTAAGAATTTCAAAGCTCTTGTTGAAAAAGAAAGTGGCTTTGAAATCAAAGCTTTGAGATCTGATCGTGGAGGAGAATTCACTTCAAGGGAGTTCAAAGAATTTTGTGCAACTCATGAAATTCGTCATCCATTGACTGTTCCTAGATCGCCACAGCAAAATGGAGTAGTCGAAAGGAAGAACATAACCATTCTCAACATGGCCAGAAGCATGTTGAAAGCTAGAAATATGCCCAAGGAGTTTTGGGCTGAAGTTGTTTCTTGTGCAGTTTATTTATCTAATCGCGCCCCAACGTCCAATCTAAAAGATCAAACACCTCAAGAAGCGTGGAGTGGAAGGAAGCCTAGTGTTAATCATTTGCGTGTCTTTGGGAATATAGCTTACACCCATGTACCGAAACAAGAAAGATCCAAGCTCGATGATCAGAGTGCCAAATATGTATATGTTGGCTATGATACTCAATCTAAAGGCTACAAATTATACAATCCAAGCAATGGCAAAGTAGTAGTAAGTCGTGATGTCGAATTTGATGAAGAAGTTATGTGGAATTGGGAGGCTCAAGAAGAGAAGACGTATGATTTTCTTCCATTGAAGAAAAGGAAGAAGATCAAGAAACTGCAATTCAAGATGTCACTCCTCCTCATTTACCCTCCATATCTTGAAGAAGAGGAAGAAAATCAAGAAACTGCAATTCAAGATGTCATTCCTCCTCATTTACCCCCTTCATCTGTTACATCTCATGCAGAAGGAGAAAGTACGAGCGAAAGACCAAAGAAGACAGGAGACATACGTGACATTTATGAGAGGTCTGATGAAGTCACGTGCAATCTTGAAGAATTATATTGCCTTCAAATAGATTGTGAGCCATTGAATTTTGAGGAAATTGTGAATGATAAAAGGTGGAGACATGCCATGGAAGAGGAGGTAAAGTCAATCGAGAAAAATGACACTTGGGAATTAACAACTCTTCCCAAAGGTCATGAAGCAATTGGAGTGAAATGGGTGTACAAGACTAAGAAGAATGCTAGTGGAGAGGTGGAAAGATACAAAGCACAACTAGTTGTGAAAGGCTACAAGCAAAAGCATGGAGTAGACTATGATGAAGTTTATGCACCTGTCGCTCGCATGGATACGATCCGTTTGTTGATTTCTTTGGCGGCCCAAATGAAGTGGAAGATTTATCAACTTGATGTGAAGTCTGCATTCCTGAATGGTTATCTAGAAGAAGTCTATATTGAGCAACCTTCAGGCTTTGTGGTTGAAGGACATGAAGATAAGGTTCTAAAATTGAAGAGAGCTTTGTATGGATTAAAGCAAGCACCAAGGGCATGGAACAGCCACATTGACAAGTACTTCCAAGATAATGGCTTTGTTCGATGTCTTAACGAGTATGCTCTCTATATCAAAACTTTTGATAATAAAGATACTTTGATTGTTTGTCTCTATGTGGATGATCTCATATTCATTGGTAGCAATCCAAGCTTGTTTGAAGAATTCAAGAAGGCGATGTCATATGAGTTTGAGATGACAAATCTAGGGCTCATGTCATACTATTTGGGCCTAAAGGTTAAGCAATTGGAGGAAAGTATCTTCATTTCTCAAGGATGCTATGCAAAAGAGGTCTTGAAGAAATTTAAAATGTTTGACTGCAATCCAGTGAATACACTTATGGAAAGTGGGATGAAGCTATCCAAGTTTGAAGATGGATAAAAGGAGAATCCCACTCTATTCAAAAGCCTCGTGGGAAGTTTGAGATGCTTAACATGTACAAGGCCCGATATTTTGTATGCGGTTGGAGTAGTGAGTCGATTCATGGAAACTCCCACTTCTACTCATATGAAAGTTGCTAAGAGGATACTTCGTTATCTAAAAGGTACTCTTGACTATGGGTTATTTTATCATTTTCTAATGATTTCAAACTCCATGGATTTTGTGATAGTGATTATGCCGGAGATATCGATGAGAGAAAGAGCACTAGTGGCTTTATATTCTTCATGGGAGAATTTTTTTCTCATGGAGTTCAAAGAAACAACCCATTGTCACACTTTCAACATGTGAGTCAGAATATGTGGCAGCAACTTCATGCTTCATGCGATTTGGCTAGGAGATTATTGAAAGAACTTCATTTGCCACAAGTGGAAGCTACAAAGATATGCATAGATAACAAGTCTGCACAAGCACTAGCAAAGAATTCGGTGTTTCATGATCGAAGCAAGCATATAGACACAAGGTATCATTTCATAAGAGAATGTATTTCTAGAAAAGAAATGGAGCTAAAGTATGTCAAGACTCAAGATCAAGTTGCAGATATCTTCACGAAGCCATTAAAGTTTGAAGATTTTCAAAGGCTAAGAGCAAAGATTGGTGTGCAAAAGAAAATTTCAAATTAAGGGGGAGAAATGTTATTGTAATTTGAAATAAAGAATTATCTAGAAGTTTCTTAGTTTCCCTAAGTAAGGTTTAGAAATTCTAGAATGTCTTAATTAGTGAAGGTTGTAGAAAATTTCATAGTAGAGCATTAATTAGAGAAGCTCCTAGAAATGAGTCTATATCTCTCCATTAGCTCTTATAAATACCTCATTATACTTGGTCAAGAAAATTTGAGTTCTCTCTTCTAATTATCACCTCTTCCTCTAACAGATTCAAGATTAATAACATGCAAGATACTCAAAAAGCTTTAAAACTCTAACTTTCCTTACCTCGAAACTGAAAGCGAACTTGCGAGAAGAGAGCCCTAACAGAAGGAGCAGCACAACTTCAGAAATAAACTAAAGAGCTAAAAGATATGAGCACATGGACGAAAATGAAGCTCTTATGAAGATCCCAAAATTGAACCAATCACAATCGAACTGAAACAAAAGAAAGAAATAGAGGTTTTGAGGTTCACTTACAAGAAAAGAAGGAATGTTCGGTTAATTTCGACAAAAACTCTGTAAAGGTCTCAGTTTCTGCCTCTGTTATAAGGAGTGATAGTAGCTAAGTTAGAAGGAAAGGACAGTGACTCTAAAAGGAAGAGAAAATTGGGGGAAGAATTAGAGTAGAAAAACTCAAAGGTTTTTATAAAAAAAGACAAGTGAGTTGGTCTTGAATTTTTTAAACTGAACCCAAAATTTTAAAATAAAAAATGTGCTTTACATTAAACTTTCGAGCATAAGTTATCATTCTCTAAATCTGATTGAAACTTAAACTTCACTTAAACTCCAGGTTCATTCTCTAAATTTTGCATCAACGTTTGAAAATTTGCGTATCATTTTGATATATAAAATAGTTTTTATTATTAATAAAAATTTACAATATAATTAAAGACTATATTTATAGTAATTAACGACCATAAAAAATATTTATTTATTAAATATTTTAGAAATAATTATATTATCAGTTGATGTTTTAAAATGTAGATAATTTTAAAATATTAAAGTTTGTGTTAAAATTTTTGTGAAATAAATGTCTTAAATATACACATAAAAATATAAAAGTAACATTTTAATAAAGATATAATTTATAAGTTTAATCTGAAATTCTTCATTTCCAAATGCAAAATAAATTATTCATTCTGAGTTTGGGAACTGGTTAATTAGTGATCCAATTTGAATGGGAAATAGTATAAGGTAAAATACATTATTTATTCGTGTGTCAGGGATTTCTATTTAAATTATGCATGGTACTATTCTAAAAACCCATTATGTGATGGGCCACTGTTTCATAGTGAATTATTTGTGAGTTATTTTGATTGTGGTTATTTACTTGTACACAATGATAATTATCATACTAAATAATCAAATTACGTAAGTAATCAAAGTACATAGTGTTAGAATGATCAAATGGTTCATCTCTGGTTAAAATCCGACATCACAATAGTTGAAAAGTCTGACAGCATATAACCTTCTTGTGACCACCGACACTACCATTATGTCTTGTAGAATTTTTTATCAAAATTTAAAACTCAATCCTTTATATTAAAACCACTTGGTGATCTGTATAAAAAAATTAAACAAAACTATATGATTAAATTTTCTAATATAGAAAAATCTCATGAATTCAATTGCATCCGGATAGTGTAGGGTGCAAGATTGAGAGTAGTTTAGAATAGGGCGGGGTGTATATGATAAAGAATGGCGTATTCTCCTTGCACCTCCAAATAGTTTTTCTGTACCCAAAATATTTTAGAATTCTCATTTTATCCCTGCAGTAAAAGTAAAATCATTTTATTCTCTCCTTTATTTAATGTCAAGAGTCCCACTTCCAAACTTTGAATCTAAGTGTTGTTTCCACACCCGCATTTTTTGTCAAAATGGATTTCAACCCGTGAGCTAACTTGACTTATCATGAGTTTCAACTGAGTTAGGTTAAGAAAAATTCAGTTTTTTCAGAAATGGGCTGAACTGAGCTCGACTTACTTAATCTACGGGTTAAACGAGTTCGAATCAAGTTAAAGGTGGGTTGATCCACTTAACCCACCAACATTTTTTTTATAAATTTTTTTTATTTTTAATTATAATTATTTTGTACTTATAATTATATAGGTTCACAATTTCATATTTTTAAATACTAGAATGTTGCTCAATAATATTTGAATAATTTGAATGTTTAATTAATTTGTTTGTCATGTTATATACGTTGATATTTTAATTTTTAATTATTATCTTTATAATAATATTTCGAGAAATAGATGAACACTTTGATCCTACCATTATAAACAATAAATTAAGTCAATTCACTTTCATTGTAGTGTAATAAATATATAAAATAAATTACAAAAAAAAAATTGTAAGTGAGTCAACCCATGGTGGGTCGGGCCGGGTTACAAAATTCTGGCTTACAAAAAAAGTGAGTCTGGTTGAGCTGGCCATTTTTTACCTCAACCCATGGTGAGTCAACCCATATGAGTCGGGTTGGCTCACTTTGACATCCCTAATCTTCTCCCCACATCTCCTCTGATATTATTCTCTTTTGATATATTTACATCTTATTGCAAACATACTTTATCCAAAAAGTTAAAAAATAAGCACACATGATCTCAAAAAAATAAGACTGCATAAACTCAAACTCATAAAAGCTCCACTAAAGTTCTGAAAAGACAATAAGCTGAAGTATCATGTTATTAAACTCGGTCTTATTAAACCCACTCTTTCTAAGCCCACTAGGGGAATACAATCTCTATAATCTCTTTTCCTAAACCTTTTCAAGTGTTTTGCCTTGCACCCCTTTCTCACTTTATCATGCAATCCACACTCTTCTCTTCCACTTACATCATTATCCCCACTTCGCTACAATCTCTCAAATCTCATTCTTGTAAATGTTCTCTCTCCGTTCGAGCCTCCATCGTGGTGGACACCGCCACTAATCTGAGGAGGACATGGCAAAGCCACAAGTTGGTGTCTCCTCGGTCAGGTATGAGGGAAACACTTGCAACATACACCTCCTCCTCCTCTTCGAAGCCATCCACGAAGGCGTGGTCGCCGTGGGCATGGTTCCCTTCCACTTCAACATCATCGGCGTCGACGACGCAATATCCATGGGCACCAAACGTATGTGCTATAGCTTGCAGTCTAGGGACCTTATTGTCGATAGCATCAAAGCTGTCAATGATATAACCTGCACCCTAGAACTGATCTGCGTGCTATTATGGACTACTTCTACCATTAATCTGTCATAGATGATTTTTTTTTCAGTTGAACCGAATGTCGACATCCAGTAGCGATTTTAAAATGTTTTCTCTCTTACTGATGTCGACAGTCAATATGTGGTAAAAAGATTTTTTTTTTTGGTGTTATGGATGTCGACATCCGGTGTGTTGCTATGTTCTACGGATGTTGACATTCGATGCTCTATTTTTTTGTTTTCGCCTTTGAACCATATCTTCACATCCGTTAGTCCCCATAAACATCAACCTGTCATAATGATTCAAGCATATCCATTTTCTACACATGCTCAATTGATGGGTATGATAACATCAAGCATTGGTTGTTTTTCAATAGGGAAAAATTTGATAACAAAGTGTTGGTAGCGTGGGATCAAGACACTAAATGCAAAATCTACAACCACTAAATACCAGATGTCGACAACCGGTAAGCAAATGAACCTGAAGTCGATATCCGGTTCACAACCAACATGACATTCGTTTTCTTATTACACCGTCGACATCTGGTTTATGTGCACGTCGAATGTCCACATCTGGTACTTGTTATAATCTTTAAAAAAAATATTACTTGTATATCGAATGTCAACATCCAGTATTCATATAATTGGATGTTAACATTCAATTTTTGCATGTACTTGATGTCAACATCAGGTATGTTTTTCATTATGTATTTTTATACCGAATGTCCATATTTAGTGTTTACTGAAAATTTTTATTTATTAAAGCTACGTATATAAAGAATGAACGGAAAAGATAATGAACAAGTGATCTCAACAAATAGCACAACAACTATAGTTATGCATGTAGAGGAAACAAAACGTGTGCAATCAAAACATTAAAAAATTTGGAAGTACAAGGTTTCAATTTAAAAACATTGGATGAACAGTAACTTTTTTAATTACCCTCACATACTTTGGTTGGTGGAGACATAAATGTAATCAATGCATACATTTGTAGGTACGGGAGAACTATTTGGAGGTGTAGGGAAAAGTCTCCCAAAGAATCTTATGCGTTTATGAACCCTTTTGGTGGTAAAATGGGGTAGGATGTTAAAAATGGGTTGGACCAAGTAGCCCGTCAAATAAAAATGAGGTACTACCAGGTAGTCCGTCAAATAAAAAAGAGCTACTATTTTATAAACTTTTAATTGATTAGTTAATATTTTTAATTAGATAAATTAAAATAATTATTGTATTTTACATGTTAAATTACTCTATTATAATTCACAATTAGAACTTAAATTGTAAGTGTTAATGATTTAAATTACAATACTTATATATATTTTAACCTCTAAAAAGTAATATAGAAAAGATAATTTTTTAAATTGTTTAATTTTAATTTTTAATTTAAAAAAGGACCAAATGTATTTTGACTTGTCAAATTGATGGACTAGAAGATTCGAGAAAAATGGTCTACTAGTAGAAATTTTCAACCTAACTCATCCCATTTTGAATGAATTGACAGTCAAACCCGTCAAGTCAACTTACTTTGTCACTCATACTCTCTTAATGATGAAAATAATATAATAAATCATATTTGTGACCGACTATATGATTATTACTTTGATGTTTAATTGTATGATAAATTTAAAATTTAAATATTTACTTAAAACTATTTTATTATAGTTTTATGTTGATCATATGAATATTTTTAAAATTTTAATTACTATTTACATATTATATATTAGAGTTGACATTTATTTTCGTCATTAAATTTTTAGCTTCTATAAGTAAGTTATAAAATTGTTTACATGTTAAAATATTATTAAAAACTATATTAATTAAATTAAAAACACATTTAACGAAAATAAATTGGTCGTTAAATATTTTTTTGTTTTATCATGGACTTAATCATCGAACATTATTTTAATTAAATTAAAAATATTACTCATTAGTGACTGTAATATGTAGGTCACTAAAATGATTGTATATTTTGTTACCAATTTAGTTATTGAAAACTATTTCAAAGTATATTAAAAGTTTCACCCACTAGAGCGACAAAAACTAGTGTCCCTATACAATTCATATCTGCAATCGAATTTATGATCAATTTTTTTTTTTGAGTTCAATAGAAAGTTGTTCCATTAGCAATCGAAAAATGGTTCGCTATATATTTTTATTTTAACGATTAAATTAGTGAAAAAAATGGTCGTTATATTTTTTTATTTTATTAATTGAATTAAAGACCATAATTAACAACACGTTTCGGTCACTAAATTGATCTGTGATCAAACTTTTAATAATCAGTTAGCAATCAAAATCTTGATGATTATTTAGCGATCGAATTAAAATTGATTGTTAATTGTTTTACGATTAGAATTTTCGCTACACATTTTTTGTTGCTATTTCAGTTATTAAAGATCTTTGCGAATTTAATATTTCTAATGACGAACAAATTTGTCCCTAATTATTATTTTGTAGTAATTTCCAACGATAGATATTAAACTAATTAAGAGAGTTAAGTAAAGTAGTATAATTAGAGTGCATATCTTTTCGTAAAAACTACAGATAATATATAAATTATGGTTTGAGTTGTCATCATAGACTTTTCAAAATTGACCAAATTAAAAAAGCAATACAAAAGTTATTCTAGATGCATTTTATTTTTGTTGTATCATGTTTCGAAAGAGATATTTTAGAAAAAAAAATTGAGGTTAGTTAAATTAAATAATTTTAGCTTACGTTTTTAATTAATATGAAATTTGTATTTTATTAATATGAAATTTGTTATCTTTGTTTGTAGTATTTTAGTAAAGATAGAGTAAAATTTTGTTGCATGCTAAATACAAAAGGTAGGCATAATTTCAACATCATTGAAGACTTGAAGTCACCGCCTTAATAATAATTTGTCGTACCGCCTATTTAATATAATTTAAAAAATAAATAAATAAATAAATAAATTATTTTACTTTTCTATCTATATAACTCCATTTCGTATATTTTTTCACGTATAAAATAAAAATGATGTAATGTATATGAGTGAGAAAAAAAATATTAATAAACGATAATTGATAAAAGAAAATATTTTTGAATATCACCACTTATCCAAGTCGTCAAATATGGTCATAAAGTTATGCACACTTTGAAAAGTAAAAGATCTAGTATCTACTTAACAATTAAAAATAAGAACTTGCATCATTCTTTGCTTTTCATGATAAAGAGAAAGAAACTCTACTCCCCCTTTTTTGGTATAATAAAACATGTATTTGAGAAAAAGTTGAATATGAACTAACCCTAATCATTACAAGTATTGTTGGATTTATTATGATAAAATCTTAGTGCTACAGTGTTGACTTTTCTCATGAAAATGCATAAACTTCCACAATTTATTATAACACATGTTATCTATTTGTTGTAGTTTTATTAAAGAAATAATTTACGACGAAGGTTTTAATCCCGGGTTTTAATCCCGTTAAAGGAGTTGCCAACGATTTATTTTTTTCTTAGAAAAATCAGTATCATTAATGGATTACTGACGGTTTTGATTAACCTCTAGTAAAGCAGCACTTACTGGCAGTTTCGAAATTTTTGGTATTTACGAGCGGTTTTGAAATTCCTGGTATTTACCAATGGATTTAAACTCCTGGTATTTACTGGAGGTTTTTACCCCTGGTAATTATCGATGGTTTTTAAACCCCTTGTAATTACTTGCGATTTTGAAACCCCTAGTATTTACCTGCGATTTTAAAACCCCTGCTAATTATCAACGGTTTTGAAACCCCTGATATTTATCTACGATTTTGAAACCCTTGGTATCTATCTACGGTTTTGAAACTCCTGGTATCTACTCCTTGTATGCAGATTTAAATCCTTTATAATGTATAATAGTCTGAAAGTCCTTTTTTACCCCTATAATGCAATTTATTATTTGTTGATGTTTTTTCTTTTCAAATTCCCTTAATTTTATTTGTTATACTTTTTGAATGCATTTAATTCATAAAACATATGCTAAGCAAAAATTCTAACATTTAGATATTTGTTTATAGCTTGATATAACATTCATAAAAATAAGGAATATTGTCTATAAGTTCAAAGTAAATAAGAAGGTTTAAACATTCAAACTAATGAAATATTACAATATTTTTGTTCTAATTGTTATAAAGTTAAATAAAATGAAAGTCTAAAAAGATTCTTCAACTATCAATCTTGATCTGATTCATTTGTTTCTCCATTAGGAACACTCCCCTGATCAGATACCTAACATTAAAAATAATCATAAAGTATAAAATATATATTAATATACATAAAATTTTAATATTATTGATGATGAATGAAACACATGAAAGTCAATCTCCTTGATAGTTTTGTACAAAGAAAGTTATCATTGCCTTCATTTCATTGACTTGTGATGTTAATGAAGAAACCTATTTAAGAACATAACTAATCAAATTAGTCAAACTACCTGCATTTTACAACATGCCTAACAACAATACAAACTTAAATCAAAATCAAAATCATCAACAATGAAACATATTTAAATTTCTTTTGGTCAGAGACCCATCGAAAATACTAAATTCACCCCAACCTCCTTGTTAATCTTCGCGTTGCTATGTGTGAAATTCTTACGAAAACCCCTCCACCTATTCTCATCCATCAAAATCTCAAACAAATCCTTCACCCTACAATTAAACCTCTCTGTCAAACTGATCATTTTAAAACCCTTTTTCCCTTCATTCTTCTCCTTCTTCTTCGAATCATTCTCATTATTACAATTAATATTAACATTACCATTACTATTAATACTACTAACGCTCATCTGTAGCACCACTTTCTTCGCTTCAAGGTCATCCTTCACGCCCACCCTTTGCCATGCCTACTTTTTGTTAGTACATATATTTAATTTAAATGCTTTGTGATTTAAGTTTAAATTGAGTGTAGGTTTTCACTTACGTTTTTGGTAATTTTCTTATATTTTAATGACATGGAAGGATAACACGAAAAATCCTAAACTCCTAAACTTCTATTCTTTGCACCATCAAAGTGCATTAAAGGGATAAATAGCCATGCACAATGAAATATGCAAATAGTAAAAAAAGAAAGTACTGAAAGAGCAAACAGAGCAGAAAACATGATATGAAAAGAGGAGCACGAAAAAAAAGTAGCAATGGCACAGTTACTTGGCGGTGGCAAAATCGAACGCACTCCAATTGTAATGGCTATGGCACGGTTACTTGGTGATTGCAAAATCGCACAGTGAAAAAATCGAAAAGAGAAACGAAATTAAGGCAAACTCGAAAAGAGAAACAAAATTGAAAGCACAAAATTGAACGCAGTAGCAAATGAAAAGAAAACGAAATCGAGATTGAAATGTTGGGAGATGAAATCGGGAGATCGAAAGAGAAAAATCGAAAGACGAAATAGGGAGATGAAATAGGAAAATGAAATTGGAAGCAAGTGAGAGCAATCTTCGTTACCTTAAGCTTCGTTACGTAAAAGTTTTCATGAGACAGTAAGGAAAGTGAAGAAAGATGTTCAACAGTGGTGGAGGACGGTGAAGAGTGGAGAACGATTTTCTCCTCTCAGACACGACCACGCAAAGAAAGAAAAGAGTATTTCTAAAACATTAAACATTACAAAAGAAAATAAAAATGAAAAAAATTAATTGAAATTTAAATTTTACGAAGGTTCTTTAATATATATATATATATATATATATATATATATATATATATATATATATATATATATATATATATATATATATATATATATATATATATAAAATAATATT
>Ga0099822_1009865_pt1 | contig 11945 bp, 4 predicted proteins | sample CowpeawhiteBW_FD_76839 | JGI IMG/M metagenome (GOLD analysis project Ga0099822, IMG submission 76839) | Root nodule microbial communities of legume samples collected from California USA - Cow pea white BW | ecosystem: Host-associated > Plants > Roots > Nodule | place: USA: California | collected... | reverse complement strand
TCCCCATCCCCATCCCCATCCCCAGTTGAAAATTTCGGGTATTACCCATACCCATACCCATACCCAGTCAAAGCGGGGATTCCCCGTCAAAACGGGGACGGGTTCGGGTGATACCCACGGGCATGGGTTTATTTGCCATCTCTAAAAAGGAGTAAAGAAAGATCCAGTGAATGCCTGATTAATAAAAAAATATTGTTCACTGTTTAATATTTTTATTTTATATCAATTTTAAATCAAATATATAATTGTATTTAAGTTTAAAGATTTTTTTTATGAATGCGCATTTTAACAAGCCAATCAATATATTTTCAGAAATATAATGGTTTTAATATTTCGAAATCAATTTTTCACTTGATCAAGATTAAGATGAATTTAATTACTTTTGTCTTAGTCACATCATTTTTTTCAAATTCAGTTTATCATAATAAATTTTTACTCGTAACAAATTAATAGGAATTATTAATAAGAATTACGGGTTGATCTAAAACTCTAACTAAAGTAGAAATGATTATAAATTATTTGAGTCTTAATCTATTAATTTTTTAAAATAAAAATAAAGAATTAAGGATGACAAAATTAAAAGAGAAAACATATAAGATTAATGGTATTTTTTTTTCTGATATTTAATAATAATCTTAACAAAAATCAGATACACTAGTACATTCTCATGTACATCTAAATACATTAATAATAAAATTTTAAGATATTTAAGATGAATTTCGAATGATATGAATTTTTGCATAATAATATTATTGTCTTCGACCTATCATTTTACTGATGAATTGTGCTTATGAGATTTTTTATTTATTTATAAGAACTAAATAAAATTATTAAAAATATATAATAACTCATATCTCGATCAATTAAATTAATTTATTTTAGAGAACTTTGTGCATCATGAAAATTAAGTTAAATATTTCAGTTTTATTGTTGAAAATGGAATATAATATAAATACAATATTTTACTACTTCAAAATTTGCGAGATACTTTTTCTCTATTTTCCTTACAAAATGTAGTTTCCTATTATTTTAACAATTAATTTTTAATGCACCCTTTGATTCACCATCTATTTAACAATGTATTTAACAAAATTAGAGTAATGATGTTCTATTACATTGTGGATATTAATATTTATTAATGTTATATGTCAAGTTAGCATATATATACAAAATATATAATTAAATTAAAAGTGTTTCGATTTCAAGTTTATTAATTATTAAAATATAGTAAAAATTAGTCACGATTTATAAGGTATTATTTGTTTTAAAATTTCATCATAACTATTTTTTTTAAATGTTTCACTGAATAAGAAAGAGAGTAAATATAAATTAATTTTATTCTCGAGTTCTTAACACTTTTGTATATACTGTAAAAAGATAAAAATTAAATTAAAGATGAAATTCGGAAATTAACCATAATGAAAAAAAAAGAGATAATAGTAAAATTCATATATATTTAAAATTATTATCTGTTTCTGACAATAATTGTTATTTCCAGGATGGTTCCTGAATTTGTTTGGCCCATCAATTAGATCTGTCACATACAACCACATCAACCATCTCTCTGAATCTCTCTCTCTCTCTTCCTCTTCAGATCAAACCATCACAGTTAACCTCTTCAAATCAATCTCTTTTCAGGTTTTTCTTACTCTCTTCATTCCTTCAATTATCGTTTTTCTTTTCACACTCTAATCACTCACAACTTTTCTTCTTAAGCTTTTCCTGTTGCTCTGCTCAATTTCTCACTCGCTGTGTTTTCACCTTTCGACTCTTTCCTCCAGTTCCAGAAATGGGTGTGGCTCAAAACGGTTATGATGCGGAGGAGGGAACCTTGGAGATTGGAATGGGTGGGTGTCGTTTCTGTTTATCTATTTTGCGTTAGTTTTTCTATTATGATGTTTTGGATGTATGCACCAATGGTTGGTAAATCAACGAAGAGCTTTGTTCTTTCATTATGGAAAAAAAATGACATTTTTTGAAGGGGCATTGGATTTGATCAGTTTTTTAAATTGGTAACCTTATGAGTTGTCTCTTTGTGCTGCAGAATACAGAACTGTGTCTGGAGTTGCCGGGCCATTGGTCATTCTTGATAAAGTTAAGGTAATGGCCTCAGTGTAATACTCTATCTGCCATGCCTTTATATTGCTTATTTTATAATTTTGGACTTTTTTTTTTTTTTTTACTTGGTGACTGAATTTTGTACTGATCAACTGCATCAGGGACCCAAATTTCAAGAGATTGTTAATATTCGCTTAGGGGATGGAACTACTAGGCGTGGACAAGTGCTTGAAGTTGATGGTGAAAAAGCTGTTGTTCAGGTGAGTGCCCACTACTGCCCTATTGTAGCGTGTCTCTAACAATCTGTTCTCCTTTTGAGACTGGTGATGATAATTGCCAAGTTGGTTGTCATGAGGAGATACTTCACCTTATCTTTGATATGATGATTTCTTTATAATTTTAATCATTACCAAATGTTCTTATTAGTTAGAAACCCTTCATTGTTGTGTACTTTGTTCATATATCTGTACTGACTTCAATGTCTAATGTTTTCTCTGTCAATTTCTTATTCTTAACTGATGCTATCACAAACAGCAGGCTTGCTTAGTTACCATTTTGTACCATTTAACAGGTCTTTGAGGGTACATCTGGGATTGACAATAAATTTACAACTGTGCAATTTACTGGAGAGGTATACTTGTTTTTAATTATTTACTTAAATTAAACGTAAATTTATGTAAGTGAAATTTGTTTGGAATTTTTTTGTCAATATACCTGTTGATTGGTACTTGGTTTAGCAGCATTGTAATTCTGATGGTGTTGCACCTAGATAACATGTCAACTGTTAGTTTGAGAGTTTTATTTTGTTTTTTGTTAATGTAGAATTGGGTCAATCAGTGGCTAGTCTTTCAATTCGCTCTGTGCTAAATTACAGTAGTAAATAAATTATATTGATTAGTTCAGAAAGCATGTCCAAACTTTAGTTCAGAAAACATTGAAGGGTGGTTTCCTTGGTATCCATATTGATTAAATCATTTTTTTTTTTGTATTATGAGTTTGTTTCTAAAAGGGTATCTTGATATATTTACTGGTCAGCCTTATAATAAGCTTCCAAAAAGAAAGTTTAGGAAGAATTATGATTTGCCAAATTTGTTGCATTTTAAAGTTCAGCTTCTTTGTACTGTTTACATATTAAATTTGTTCCAGAAGGATACTTTCCAAGTCTTATCCTTTCCAATCTGATTACCTTATGATTACTTTATCCCCTTCTACCACTCTATTGACGTTATTGATTATTGAATACTTTTTCATTTTGAGTCTTTGGTTTTCTTTGAACCAGTTTAAATGTTGACTCCCATTTTTCTCTATTATTGGTGTTGTTCACAGGTGTTAAAAACTCCAGTGTCACTGGATATGCTTGGTCGCATCTTTAATGGTTCTGGAAAACCAATTGATAATGGTCCACCCATATTGCCCGAGGCTTACTTGGACATATCAGGTATACTATTTCTTCTGAGGAGGTCTGAATATGCATGTTTACCTTTTCCTTTTTTAATATTTTTTTTTTGTAATTCAGGAAGTTCTATCAACCCCAGTGAACGAACCTATCCAGAGGAAATGATACAGACAGGAATATCTACCATTGATGTCATGAATTCTATTGCTAGAGGTCAAAAGATCCCTCTATTCTCAGCTGCTGGTCTCCCCCATAATGAAATTGCTGCACAGATATGCCGTCAGGCTGGCTTAGTTAAGAGACTAGAAAAGACTGATAATCTTCTCGAGGTATATCCAATGTATTAAAGTGAATTTACTATGTTCAGTGCTCCTGAATTATAAGTTTAGGACTTCACATTTTGTATTATTACTTTCTTAGCATCGGGAATTTTAATGTACGCATCATTCAGCTGCACATTTAAGGACTTGAAAAGAAAATGGACTTATTTGGCTGACATCTTGTCCTTGGCCATAATTTCTTACCTCGCACCACCTGTTAGTGCTCATTGTGCGTGCATAACTTTAGTCGCCGATTTTCATGCAGTGGAACAGTTGTGCCCTTTTTTAAAGAATTAATTTCTACAATAAAAGTTGAGTTCATTCCTTGTACCTATATTTACGAATAGTTTTGTTGCTTTAAGGTTTTTATATGATGTATAGTAACAGGTGTATTGTAAGATGTGGTTACTTCATCAATAAATGTGGATTTTAAAACGTTTGCTATGTTTGAATATTTCTATCAAAAAATTAAACCTGTATTGCTTGTTACACATGTATTAAGCACACGGCTTTTAATAAGCTTATTTCTGGTTGTTTCCTTGGGACTTTAAAACCAATCAAAATTATATTATTACCTTTACCTTCATGTACTTAAAAGTTGAAGTTTAAACATAAACGATCTTGCTTCTTTGTTTTATATCCCTTACACATTGTGTAGTTATCTAGCTTTCTTCTTATGGCCTTCAAATTAGTAAGGCTATTTCCTGCTTATTCATTTATTTGAACATATTATTTTGCAATAACATGAAGATAGTAAATTTTCCATGAAACCTTGTCTGAATACAGGGCGGAGGAGAAGAGGACAATTTTGCCATTGTGTTTGCAGCCATGGGAGTTAACATGGAGACTGCACAGTTTTTCAAACGTGACTTTGAGGAGAATGGCTCGATGGAGAGAGTGACCCTTTTCCTTAATCTGGTATTCTTTAAAGCCAGTATGCAATTGTTCTTTTGTTCATATTTATTTGTTTTCTTGGCTTCTCAATTTCTTTTTCTGTAATTTTGTCTATGTGGTCTGGGCAATTAAAAAATTTTCCTTGTAGCAGTAATGTCTTGTAATTGGAAGTTACATTTTGTTGATTTTTCTGTGGTATGTTGAACTTTTTCTCGGTCTGGAGAGTGTGAAAAGATTATTGTAATCCGTAATTGTTTGTGTTCAATGAAGACAAATTGATACATTAGTGATAATGTGTATGATTAGTACAACAAATCTTTTTTGTTTTGTTAAGCTGAATTACTTGTAAAACTTTGAAATAGAAAAAATAAGGAAGTACCATTTGGTGGATTTGTGACTCTACAAATGTTTATTTATTTTCCTTTTATGGATGATCGAAGTGCTATTTTCAAATTTGATTTCATGACCTGTATGCAGCAGCTGATCATTAAAAATATCTCTCTTGCTTGTGATTTATTACAGGCAAATGATCCAACAATTGAGCGTATCATCACTCCTCGTATTGCTCTTACAACTGCCGAATATTTGGCATATGAATGTGGCAAGCATGTTCTTGTGATACTTACTGATATGAGTTCTTATGCTGATGCTCTTCGTGAGGTACTGTATCTAAAACTGTAGCTTCTTCAATGATGTGGCAACAGAAAAGCAAAGAGATTTGGAATCTTTTGTAGCCTATTTCATTCCCTTGGCATTATAGTTTCCCTGTTTGCCTACGAATAGTATTTTAGGCTTGCATAATCATTACTAATGGACTTTTATTTCTGAGTATAATAAGTAACTAGTTTTTTTGCAAACAGTTAGAATTGACCCTGGAACTATTGATCCCTTCTGGATCCTGTAGGTGTCTGCTGCTCGAGAAGAAGTACCTGGTAGACGTGGGTATCCCGGTTACATGTATACAGATCTTGCAACAATATACGAACGTGCTGGAAGAATTGAGGGGCGGACAGGCTCTATTACACAAATTCCTATTCTAACCATGCCTAATGATGGTAATGAAATATTATTGAATCTCTTCGGCTGTATTGCATTATGCACTCTAAATTCTGTCTGATTATCTTCCTTCAACTTTTTTCTGTACAGATATTACGCATCCAACTCCTGATCTTACTGGATACATCACTGAGGGGCAGATATATATTGACAGGCAGTTGTATAACAGGCAGGTGGGTTCTATTTAAGGATTTGGTTGTTATTATATTGTATAAAAGGCTGGGTTAGTAGTAAACTGAATTATGTACAAGAGAATTCGATGCAGAATGAATCCTAGCATATTTACACATGATATTACTTGAAGAACGGTACTTTTTTCCTAACATGTAGATTTTCTTTTTAACTTTACATTGCCTGAACAAATATTTTGAAATGGTTTAACTTCATTAATGGTCCTTTTGATTGAGAGGAGACGAATAGAGGAGATGGAAATAATAAGGATGAATGAAAATAGATGAGAAATAAAGTGAAAATTAAAGGTGTTTGGTTGAAGAGAAATAAAGAAGATATGAGGAGACAGATAAATAAGTAGAAATAAAGGAAAATAGTTTAGTTGGAATCATAAATTAAACTTGTTTCTGTTCTAATATTTTTGGTTCCCCTTGGTAGAACGAAAATGTAGCCTATTTTTGCCTCGTGTTCTATCCCATGCTATTTTTAAAATGCAGCAAAAATAAATTAGACATCTCATTTTAACACGTTTACCAAACACTACTGAAATTTAAGATGGAAATGCTATGACCAAATAGGGCTCACCTGTAAAGATCAATATCGAATTATTACGGTCATTCTCCATTATTGATTTATTTAGGTATCAAATAAGTGTAAATGCACTCTGCAAATTGTTTGTGAAATATTAGCTTGAAACTGAACATTCAATTCCTTTTGTATTGGCAGATATATCCACCAATCAATGTCCTTCCATCATTGTCTCGTTTGATGAAGGTGAGGTTAACTCTTGTTTCCTGATATCAACATTCCATCAACTGATACATTTTTACTCTGTTTACTCATCAATGGGTGAGTGACCAAACACTAACAATACCCATGTTAGTTCAATCAACACCCTTGTTCCTTCCAACAATCACTATCAAAATTCTGTTTGCTTTTTTTTTTCCCTGGCTAAAGCATCAACACCCTTGTTCTTAAAGTTATAAGGTTTCCTCTGCAGAGTGCCATTGGTGAGGGCATGACGCGAAGGGATCATGCTGATGTCTCCAACCAGGTCTGCTGTTTCTTTGTTTTCACATTGCTACTTTTCACTTTTTACAAACCGTCTAACCGGTGTGCTTTTGTTTCCTGAAAGCTCTATGCAAATTATGCCATTGGAAAGGATGTCCAGGCAATGAAAGCTGTGGTTGGAGAAGAAGCACTTTCATCTGAGGATCTGGTCTCTTACTAATCTTCTCTTGGCTATTATTCTCTTTTGAGTATAGTGATATGATATTGTTCTTGAAGTGGGTACTAACTATGATTATTCCCTTTGATCGACAGCTATATCTGGAATTTTTGGAAAAGTTTGAGAGGAAGTTTGTTGCCCAAGGAGCTTATGACACACGCAACATCTTCCAGTCACTAGATCTTGCATGGACTTTGCTGCGGATTTTCCCTCGTGAACTTCTTCATCGTATCCCTGCAAAGACTCTTGATCAGTACTACAACCGAGATGCCGGTAACTGATGACATGTATGTAGCAAGGTGGCATATCTTAGTCACGTATTCAATCATCTTGTAATGATCATGGCAATTGTTTTATTTCTTAGCTTTCTCATCCAACAATATTTGTTTCTTCTATCCAGCATATTCATTATATATAATAAAAGGTTTGAGTCTGTTTGAGTGCCTCATATTTTGACAGAATAATCACTTAGTTGGAATGAAGACCCCATTGATAGTTTATCTCCTTTGCCATTTTGTTCTGTGGTTGGAAAATTAGTTGTTCGCAGTTTGGGATGTTCATTCACTGGTACGAGGAATTTTCATCTCCCTTCTATGTTGCTTGTTTCTTTAGTGTCTGATACATTTTTGTTACTTCATTCTTCAGATTGTTTATAATCAGGAAGAAGCTTTGAATTTATACATATCAATCTAACAATTTCTATAAACCTCAATTTATACATCTCCATAATTACTATATAAACATAAAAACAAATAAATATCCATCATCAATTTGTTTTAGAAGCAAAAAACCTATATATTAGAAAGAAACTAATGTCAAACACAAATAGCACTCAGTTTTAGTTAACCAAGTGTATATAATAAGGCGAGTTTTGAAAGTTAAATTTTTAAGATTTAAGTTTAATTCATTTAAATAATCATTTAGGCCATAGTGATGATGTAATAGAGATATTAAAAAAATAATTTTCTTTTGTTTAATTGTCCTTCGTTTGAATTTGATGTGAAATGATATAATTGAATAAAAGATAAAAATAATTAATATTGTTCCCAATGTGATTGTGAAATGAAAGTGTCTCTTTTGAGGAACATATTTAAAACGAGGCTTTTTCTCTTACCAACTACTTGCCCCACCATTGCAACCCCACGCCAACACACCCAACTCTTCATGTCTCAGCTACCTCCTTTGCCAAACTCTATATATCATAATTTATATTTGTTTTATCTTAAACTATTCCAAATATGTAATTTTATTTTATCCCTCTTAATCTTTTAAAAGTTATTTTATCATCTAAGAACTATAAAAAGGTAAAGATATTTTGCAGCCAACTTATTAAAACCCACAAACTATTGTTTTAATAAATTTTGCACACAAATTAGTGTTTCATATTTATTTTAATTTATTTCACCTAAATCCGTTACTGAGGAATGATTAGGTTATACAATACATATAATTAATATTCACAGGAGAATAAAAAAATTGGTTATAGAATGATGTTATTAGTATTTGACATTTAAAAAAAATATAAAATAGGTTTAATTTTGAAATTCATATAGAAAAATTGACGAAATTGAATACTCAGAAGGAAAATTCAAAAAGTTAAAAATTCAACAATAAAATTCTTAAAATTGAAAGTTTAATAGTAGAAGTTGTAAAATTGTAAAAGAAAAAAAAAAAAAAATTAATAGTTACCAAACGTGCAATGCATTGGTATAGTTACGATTAATTTTTAGTGGTGAAAGGGTGTAAAAGATTAAGCATCCCTTGTCTGAGATTATCAAGAAAATAATAAAATGGTTGTTAATGTTAGACTTAGAGCTGACATAACATTATATAATTTTATATATGGTCAAAATAAAATAGTAAAAGCATGTATACATAATGATAATATATTTTAAATTTGGATATTCATGGTATTGGTTTGCGATGGTGACTCTAATTATTATTAGTGGGATTGGAATCCTATACTATATAATTAATATACTATAACCTTTCTGAGTTTGTGCTTTCATACGTTGTCTCTACCAGTAATGTCAACTTTACAATTTGTATAATTAAATTTCATTAACACGACACAGTAACAGTGGTAAGATTTACAGGAGATGAAATCCTGGAACTAATTTTTCTAGCATCTTATGTTTAACACTTTGATATATTTTTAAATTTGTTTATTATTGATTGGGTTTGTTGTTTTTCGTAGAATTTCTAATATAATTTCATTTTTAACTCGTTAAACATAATATAATCTCATTGTTGTTGAAAGTCAATTATGACGGCGTTAAAGTTAAAGAAAAATATTTAAAAACTTAGTACGTTATAGAACAACATCCTGTAAAAGAGCAAATACAAAAATTTTATTTTTATGTATAACTAGTAAGTACCCTATGCAATAGCATCTAGTTGCGTCGATCAAGCAATTGATACTTTATTTTTGTTATGTTAACTAGTATATATGATTTTAATTTAAATTTATACAATAAAAATTATATTTTTTATTATATTTTTAAAAATTATTATATATTTTTCAATATATATATATAATACGTATGATATTTTATTATCTTCAAAATAAATATATTGACATATTACATATGTATCGTATCTGATAAACACATCATATCCGTGTATCATAAGATGAAATAAATAGTTTAAAAAAATATATACAATTTATAAAGATTTAAATATAAATATCATTATAATTTTTTATTATTTATTGTGATTTTTTTTAACATTAGATTTTATAGATATTGTGTTAATAATCTAATAATTTAATATCTTAAAAAATTAAATTGAGTCATGTTCCGACTCAAAATCAGTTGAGATAACATCTTTAGGATTAATTATCACGTCTGAGGTATTATCACTTTTAAAGCTCGAATATCGTCACTTGTTCTATCCTTAAATTAAGGATAAAGGAATGTCTATTTAAATTATTTTTTATTTCGACTTCTAAACGATATTAAACTAATAAATGTACCGAAACAAATCTTTTAATCGAGGTATAAAGAAAATGAGGGTTCACTTACAATAATATAAAGGTTAAGGAAAGAAGATGTTTGAATCCTTGATTTTATCCTACAATGTAAATATCTCGAATCCAAATCTATTAAGATAACGTATTTACGATAAATGATTGATGAACATTTCTCTCTCTAAATATAACTTACATTAGAAGTTGTGGCTTTGTATTGCAAAAAGAAATTTGAATACTAAAATATTTACTCAACAGTTGTGAGAGGGAGTTGTTTTGCTTGATAACCTAAAATGCAAGAGCAGGATGCAAATTTATTCATCTATTCATCTAATAAGGTTTTTCTTAGATGGAACATAAGATATATAGTATCGAGCAATACATTGAGTTTGTTAATGAAAATTGCGCTTTAGTATCTATTCAAAAAATTTGATATAAAAACTCTTCACTTCTTATACTTTGACTTATTTTTCCAATCTATTTATAGTTTTTTTTTTAATATTATTGATTTCATAAAATATGTGCATTAAGAAATTTCAAAACAAATTATATAATGAAGTGAAAATGAATATGTTGAAAAACATATTTAATTAATTTAGTTTAAAATTAATTCTAAGAAACCCGATGAAAACTTTTAAAATAAATATACTAAAATTTAAAAATATATTAAAAAGTTATTCTTAATTCTTATAATTTCGATAGTCATATTTGATAACATAATAATTCAATTTTACATATTTTTTCCAATGATGAATTATAAGGAGTCTCGTCAGATGCAGTTGAATGGTTTGATAGTCAGATGCAAAAACAACATTTATATATAGATTTGCATAAGGTAATGTTTAAAAAAGAATAACAAAGTTAGAGCAAATAAAAAAAAATCCAATTTCTATATAAAATAATAATGATAATAATAATTCTATAACTGATTGTGAAATCCAATAACTCAAATAGCATATAAATATTGCTTAAATTAAAAAAAAAATGTCTTAAATTGAAAAAAGAAGAACTTTGTTGTTGCCACGGTTGGCATTGAGAAAATCCTACATGACAGTAAAAAAATATAAATGAAATGGAAAAGTTATAGATGCATTTTGATGAGATTGTTTTATGAGAATAACATTTATATATACAAATAAAAAAATCACACCAAATTCATTAAAATCTTATTAATAAAATAATCCATTACAACTTTATATAACTTTGAATACCAATATTCTTGTATAATATTAAACAATATCGCTCGAATTTATTGCCCTCTAAAAAAAAGTCCTGATATTATTTGTTGGATATTATAATATATTTTTTAAATATTTTTAAATATTTATTAAATAATGATATTTCCCATAAAAACATATTTTGAAATTCTAATCGTATATACCCTTAAGTCACCCAGAGGACATATACAATACAACCAATTTCACAATATTAATAAAATAAATTAAAAGAGTTAAAAATATGAAGAGTAGGGATTTCCCCAAACACAAGGGCTAGAGTTTTCCCTGCTTTTTCTAAATTGAAAAAACTTGAAGTTTGAAAAAATATCAAATCTTTACTCTTTTGTTCAAGCTTGTATATCAAATTTGAAACCAGAATAATCATGGCTTGAAATATGTTTTATCAATATAACAATAAAAAGTATGTACTTCTACTTTTGATGAAAACCTAATTATTTAAAAGGTATGTCATTATTATTGAGTAGTTTAAGAAGTCAATGTGAGAAAATAATATTATTCAAATTAATTAATCTCAATAATTCAAAATGATCTTCAACTTCTCTAATCATATATATATATATATATATATATATATATATATATATATATATATATATATATATATATATATATATAT
>Ga0099822_1009864_pt1 | contig 11946 bp, 6 predicted proteins | sample CowpeawhiteBW_FD_76839 | JGI IMG/M metagenome (GOLD analysis project Ga0099822, IMG submission 76839) | Root nodule microbial communities of legume samples collected from California USA - Cow pea white BW | ecosystem: Host-associated > Plants > Roots > Nodule | place: USA: California | collected... | reverse complement strand
TATTTTGCAGAAGAAGAACACTAAAATTAGGGCTTCCAATTGTCCACGAAGCTATAACAGCGATCCACCTCTGTTATTCTTTCCCAAAAGAGCACTGTCGCTTTTCCCTAAACCGCACTCTCGTCTTTAGTTTAAACCTCAACATTCACTCGAGCTTCTCTCACGCGTCACTGCTCTTCTTTCATTTAAAAATATTAAAATAATGGATGTCACGTAAACAGGTAAGATTGGGATCAAATAACTGAGACATTGTATCGTTATCCTATAAAGAATGCGACTCAAAGAAATAGAATAATTTGTCAGTAACTTTATTTCTTTTATTTATTATTATCAATATTCAGTTTAAATTTTTATTAGACTTGATGTGTCTGCCGATTATCAGGCAGCTATAGTGTCTCTGAGCTCAGGATTCTCCGGGGTTTCTTTATGAGGATTTTTGTCTGATACATATTTATGCTTTTTCTTGGATCTTGACATTAGTTCGTGTCTTCTTGATAATGTAAAAAACAATATTCATTAGTTCAATAACTTGGAGCTGTCACTTTCTTTCAATGTTTTATCATTTTATTCATTTGATTCTGGCAGTGAAGTCAAGTTATTCAAGAAGCTCATTTCGCATAAACATTTTGATTTTATTATATCTTTGATTTATGGCGCGGACGGGACTTAAGACATTAAAGATAAGATGAATTTAGTGCTATTTTAATAAAATATATTATATTATATGATTCAGAATTCATATAATATAGAGATTGTGTAAGCATAGTAAGTTTAATTGTTATTGTGGTTCATCATTCATACATGGTGGCTCCTCCTTGGATAGTTTTTATTCATTATTATTGACGTTTTTAATTTGAGACTTTTATAAGTAAGGATGATTAAAGTTTTTATGCCTGGAGCACATTTTACTATAATCAATTTTCATTTTTTTTTTCTGATCGAAATGATTTCTGCTATATGCTCATTCGGATATCATCGTTATTGGAAATGAATTTCTCTTAGTTTGATTAATTGGGTCGGAAGCTATGAAGTTTGGACAAGTCTCGTGTCCATATCGGAAAACGACACTCATGAACAATCATACTAGACATATTAATAAAGTGTTCAATTAGAAAAATACTATGACTTTAATATAATTTTGAAACGATTCTAATAGTTAATAATTACAAATTTAATAATTTTTAAAAAGAATTTTTAAACTTGTAAATTTATTACATAAATTTTTATTATGATTATAAAAATAAGAAAAAAATAATATATGATCACTACTTTTCACTTTTTTAGATATTAGATAGATAAATTAGATTTATTTTTGTACTAGTTGAAAGTTTGAAAATAATATATACATATGTGGTGTCTCGTATCCTATATTTTTCAATTTAATCGTATTTTGTGTTCGTGTCATATTCGTATTTGTATTTGTATGCAGGCTTCATAGGCAGGCTTCATAGGTTGGAAGTGAAGCTTTTGTGGCTAACTTATTTGATTCCAAAGATATGTTTCTAAAACAATTTTAATGGAATCCCTTCCTCTTCTCTCCATGCATCCCTCACTCTGGCTCCGCCATGACAGGCCTGCCGGCGACCTTCCCTCGCCACCATGGCCAATTCCCCATATCAAATTTGGGTTTTTATTGGTTTTCCAATTTGGGTTCCTCTTCCGCACTTTTTTGATCCTCGTTGTACTGATTAAATTATTTTATTATTTACCTTTAGTGTGTATCTGGGTTCCAATAAATTATCTTATCAACTTAGTGATCACTTACTACAATTTTGTTCTGCAAAGGATTGTGAGGTGTTGAATCTTAATCACAACCCATTTAGCAATGGGTCGCTTCCTGATTTTTCACTGTTTTCATCCTTAGAAAGATCATCACTTCAAAATACTAGTATTGTTGGACCATTATTATTTGGTTACTTGCCTCGTCTTAAAGCTTTAGATCTTAGTTTAAACAATTTGAAGGGATCATTGCAGGTCACTAAATTTGTCTCGTTGCATTTTTTGGATCTTTCACACAACAAATTGAGTGGGAGACTTCCAAATACTATTGGATAACTTTCTAACCTCTTATTTTTGTCCATCTCTTCAAATGAGTTGATCGGGGACATTAGTGAAGGGCATGTATTAAGGATAATGACTTAGGTTTTTATACCCACTTTTTACCCAGTGAAGTGGTATCATGCGTGTACTTCTCATAATGTTTTCTAATTTCTTTTCATTGGTGTACGCTGGATATAGGAAACTAAAAGGCGCTTGAAACATTTGAATGTTTAACCTAGTTTTCACTTTCACAAATACCCCTCTCCTGTGAACCTCTCTTCCGATTTGTTCTGTTTTTCTTTTTTTTTTCCTTTTCATGTTATTCAAAGGTTTTTCTTCTTCTTCGTTTGTTTGAGGGGTTTGATTTGAGTAAACCTTAGGAGTTAGGACTTAGGGCTTAGGGTATCATTATACTCTATCCTTAGAGTTCACTTTTGTTCTTCCAACTCTATTTTACCTCTTCAAGAAGAAAAGTATGAAGGTATGTTTAATCGAAAAATCTCTAATTTAGGATCTTGACTTTTGTTTAAAACTTTGTAATCGGAGAACCGAGGTTAACATGTTAACATGATGTTGTGCCTTTCCACTCGTTCACTTTCCCAGAGTCCCTAAAATCCCTAGTCAATGAAATGCCTACTTCAAATTTACGTGTACTTCTTAACATTCATGAACAGTCATCGGAGTCGAGCTGCCTTAAACATGGCTAAAACAGATTTTAACTTAGAAGATCAGATTAAACCCCACCTTCCTCCAAAAGTGTTTAGGATTTGTGTGGCATGTGGTTGTTATTTGCTACTTCCGATTGAATACATGGAACTTCTCTGCTTTGCTCTAACCATGCTTTTATAGGAATACATAAGTACTTGCTCCTTTGCTTTATGTTCCTCAAGTTCATTTGTAGTGTCTCTTAGAAATTCACTCACTCAGAAGTTCAGAAACTTTATGAAGGTCACACTATATTGATAGATTTGATGTATATTTTTTTATATATTTACATTGATATAAAATAAAAACTTTCAATATTTTATATTTTGTTAGATATTTACATTGATGTCATAGTGAATGAATGTATCTTACAATTTTAAATCATCAATGAAGATCATGAAGACCGTGAAAACAATATTGTAGAATAATTAAACAATTCTAGATATGTTGTCTTTTAACTTTGTAGCTTTAACTTTGATTAGGGGTAGGCAAAAAATCTAATTTTCTTGATTCAATCTACTTTTGCTCCCATCCAATCCATTTATAATCCATTTTATTAAAAATCCAATCCATTTAAAATCCATTTAATGGATCTGTATTTCAATCTAATCTACATTTTATATATTTTATGGATTGGATATCCATTTTATAAATCAAGATTTTTAAATATGGATAATCCAACAAATCCAATCCAAATTTTCAATTTAAATTTTTAGTTGGGTTAGACTAAAGGTTGAGATAGACTGTGCTAAATTCAGACTTGGACGAGCTTTGCTCAACGACCTATACGGATTGGGCAGGCTTGATGACCATAAGAGGTTGGGCGGGCCTAAAGATATGAACGAGCTAGGCGGGCCCGACAAACTAAATGAGTCGATCGGGCCCAACAATCCCGAAAATTCGCGTGAGCTCGATGACCCGAACGGGGCAGGCGGGCCCAATGACCTAACGAGTCAGGTGGGCCCGAAGAGCTGAACGGGTCAGGCAGGTTCAAAGAGCCGAACGGGCCAAGCGGGTTCGAAGACCCGAACGGGTCAAGCAGGCCCGATGACCCGAATGGGTCAAGCAGGCTCGAAGAACCGAACGGGTCAGGTAAGCCCGAAGACCCGAATGGGTCAAGCGGGCCCGGTGACCCGAACGAGTTAGGCGGGCTCGAAGAATCGAACGGGTAAGGTGGGCTCGAAGACTCGAATGAGTTAGGCGGACCCGAAGACACGAACGAACCAGGCAGAACCAATGACGAAAACAGGTCAAGCAGCCCAAAGACCCGAACAGGTCAAGTAGGCCCAAAGACCCGGACGGGTCCGACTACCCGAACGGGCCGAAAGACTAGGATGGGGCGTACGACATAGACGGGCCCGACAACCCGGACGGACCCGACAACCCGGACGGACCCGACCACCTGGACAGGCCCGGCCACTCGGACGAGCCTGACGACCTACACGGGCATTACGATCAGAATGGGCATGACGACACGAACGAGCTGGACGTCCCTGGTGGGCGCGACGATCCGGATGGACTTGATGACTCAGACGACCCGGACGCGCCGAAGACCCGGACAAGCCTGACGACCTACAAGGGCCTTACGACCTGCATGGCACGACGACACGGACGTGCCCTATGACCCAGACGGGCCTTATGACCTGAACGAGCTTGACGATCTGGACATGCTTGACGACCCAGGCAGACTCAACGACCTGGACAGGCCTAACGACCTTGACATACCCTACGACCTAGATAGGCCCCACAACTCGAGTGTGCCCGACTGTTTGGACGGGTCCGTCCGGGTCGTCTGCCATGTCTGGGTCGTCGAGCCCGTTCGGGTCGTTGGGTGCATCTGGGTCATCCAGGTCGTCGGGCCCGTCCGGGTCGTCTGGCCCATCCGGGTTATCCAGGCCTTAATGACAAAGTTTAAAAAAATTCAATTTAAATTTCTTTTATAAAAAATAGATTCTGGATTTTGAACTTGATCCAAATATTTGGATTGGATTTAAATCTTGATCCAAACATTTGGATCTGAATTTTAAAAAAATTCAAACTACTTTTGCTAAAATAATGGATTTGGATCAAAAATTTAATACAATTATTTGGATCTAAAATGGATATGGAGTGGATCATTAAAAATCTAATCCTTGCCCACCCCTAACTTTGATATCACGATCTTCACTAAGGACTTTATAGTTTGAAACTATGGATGTTTTATCCAGGAATATTGTTTGAAGTGTTGATTGCATTTAATGTAGTGTGACATTTAATTTAGTGCTTCAAACATAGTAAATATGGTGTGCAAAAGGTCTCAAACATAGACAAAGAGTAAAAAACAACGGCTTTTTGTTTCAGACTTTTGTTTGGACACCCGTAATGATTTTCTGCTAACATGAAATGTGATTTGGTTATTTAGTTCACTATCTTATAAATTTGATGCACATTGATCAATCACATAATGCCAAAAACTTACTTGGCATTACCTTCCGCAGTAACACCAATCATGGTTATCTGCAACATAGAATGTTAATCGGTTATTCAGTTTAGTAAGATCTAATAAATTCCCCATTATCATAACGATTTTATTCGCAAAATATATGTAGGAACGGATTTTTTTTCTTTCTCATCGCTAAACACAGGTGGACGGTGTGAGTGAAGCCCTTGCTTTGCGTATTTATAAGCAACAATATTTCGTTAGAGGGATGACTGTTATCAATTTAAAAACTTAAGATGTTTAGTTTGTTAGGTTTTTTTCTTAAATATTTAGCATAATTTTAAAAAATGAAAAAAAAAATTCCTATTATTAGTCCTATTTTTATGGATCGTTAATTTTGTAGATAAATGTTTGTAGATGAATTCTTTTTAACTTCATCATTTTAATTTTATTTTAATTTGGTTTATTTATATTTATTATTTAATTTTAATTATATTTTTTTATTATTTATTAGTTTTTTTTTCAATCTTCTATATTATATATCTTTTAAAATATTGAGAGAGATCTTCTGCTATACTTGATTTATCTAACTGGATAGTTGTATCATAAGAGAAGAATGCACATTGTTCTTTTTGCAATGAGGGCATTTTCTTTTAAGGATAGCGTTACAACTTAGTTTCTTTTTAATCTTTCCTTCGTTTAAAATGTTATCCTATAATGATATTGTTTGTTATAAAAATTGTTTGTCTTAATCAATTTTTTTTATCCACATGCCCATTTTATTGTTTTTATTATTTTTTATTTTTTAAGCAAAAAAAGTTTTTTTTCTTTATTTTTTAATACTCCTATGATTGTAAAAGTCAGGGATAATATCTTCATGGATATTATCAAGTTACTCTCTCAAGTAAGCTTGAATGAAAAATGTACGGATGCATTTTTTTTTCTATTGGGAAAAAAAATTGACTCAATAAAATAAGCTTAATTTTTGTGATATTTAAAGTTATTGATTCTTTTATTATATTAAGTTATGCTTCAACATCTTCTCCTTCTAAATATGATGTTTTTATCAATATGTTTTTATGTCATGATGATAATTTAATTGTTTTGTTTGATAACATTTATTACATATTTTTTCCTGCTAAAACTGCTCTTAAGTTTATGACATAAATTAAAACATATTGTTTATGACTTAGGCTGAAGTTCGAGATAGACCAATCCAAATTGGGTCAAAGGTTAAGATAAGTCGACCGAGTCAAAAGTCGAATGAGTTGGTAATACCTGAAGACTGGAATGAGCCAACTCGTGTCAAAGGTCGAGACAAGTCGTCAAAGAGTAAAGGTCTACACAAGTCATCTGATGTCGAAGATAGAGATAAATCACCACATTCTGAAGGTCGTGACAAAATAATCCAAGATGGGTTGGCCTAGACCAAAGATAGATACTAGCCAATTACAACTAAACGTTGAGTCAAGTTGACCCTAGTTGCAAGTCGTGATGGATCGACTTAGGTAGAAGTTTGGGTGGAGGTCTAATGTCATGGAAGGAGAGATTATTGTGTTTAAAAATTGTTATTACTTAGGTAGAATTTCTTAAAAAATTTCTATATGGTTTACCATTATTTAAATAAGCCTATATAGGCATTCTGATAGCCAAGTTGTTATACCTAAAGTTTCTAGAAAAAAAATTAAAGAAAAAAAAAAGACATTTGAAATTGAAACCCAAATCTATTAGAAACTTAATTATCCATAGTATTTTTTTTCTATTAACTTGGTTAGGTTAGAAAGAAATATTGCATATTCGCTTATTAAAGGGTTAATGCATCAACAAGTACTTAAGTCATCGAGGAGAATGAGACTAAAACCCATAAATTAGTTGCAACAATCGACATCAATTTTCACATGAATGGTGATCACATAGAATGAGTTTGATGGATAATATATCAAAGTTGTTAGTGAGTGTGATGGTGGGGTCACCATTATGAGACATGGATAAGTCTCTAAGTCACACTCATGAAAATAAGATACATGCACAAGGTCAAATGAGCAACCAATGGTTAGAACCTAAAATAAACACCGATATTGTGTGTTATTTACTAAAACCAATTAAGAGGGGATGTAGCAAAAACAATTTAGTCTCCACATTTTCTCGAGTGTAAGTGTATAAGACTAAAGTTCCTTATTGTTGAAGTATAATATATTGTTTTAAAAGATAATATATTTTTTTTATTTTTAAATTATATGGAGGATTATTGGAAATATTTAATATAATTAAAAAAAATTATATTGTTACTTATACTTTTATGGTTAATTTATGGGTAAAAGTTGTTTATGGATAATTGTTTTTTAAATTAGTACCTTTATTTTATTTTAATCAAATTTATTACTATTTACTATTTTATTTTAATCAAATTTATTACTATTTACCATTATATACTTTCTTCTACCAATAATACAACCTATATGCATGATATTAACAAACAACAAACAAAACAACTTGTATAAAGTGTTTCAATCTTCTATTCTATATTACATTTATATTCGTAAGGTTGATAAATCTATAAATCCTCCGATCTTATGGGTTGTTGTATAGGAGTACATATTATATTCTATTTGACATGTGTAATAAGGTGTTTTGCCTCTTAAGACAATGCTCTATGTGCCTAGCCTATACTTTAATTATTTTTTATTTAAAATTTTACCTTATATTATTATTATTATTATTTATTATAAAATTTAACTTATCAATCTTCTTTTATCCATATCTTTGTCCTATTGTTATTGTTATTATTTTTTTCTAACTTATATATCTTTTGTTTAATGGGAGAACTTTACTCTTGAATTTCTCACAATTGGTTGAAGAGAAAGACACTTGATAAGGATAAAAGTGGTTAGGGAAGTATTGATTAAACACAATTAGATTAAAGTGCTGTACTTTTTCGTGCAAAGCAGTATTGTGATAGTTCATTGCACTGAATCGTGTTTATGAATGACAGCTACCAAAATTTTGCAATACAGATGCAATATATGGTCATTACTAAACTTAATACTGAGTATGTTGTAGTGTATGACCTTTTGCTTGTATCTTTACTAGTTTAAGCACCTGTACATCACACACAAGGCATGTACAGTATTTATTAATACATTATATCTGAAATGTATTTAATATATTATATATTATACCCAAAATGTATTTAAAATTATGTCTAATATATTTATATAGATTAACCTTGGTTAAAACCGAAAATTTAGATTTGAGTCAATTGCCAATGCAATGCAAAGCTAACTACACCATGAAAATCATTTGTATGGAGTGCCACTTTAAAACTTTAAACATTAATTTCTTAGTAATTTCATCCTCTCCCCCTGATCTACCAGCAGATCATGTCACTCCACCACCTTTTAGGAACCTCCAATATTGAAACGAAACCATGTAGTTGTTGTTGAAGCTTTGATTTAAGCTATTGTGAATTGCAATCATATTAACTAGCAATAGCCATTGCAGATTCTAGAACAAACTTAAGCCATATAATGAAGAGGTTAAAGTAATGATTATAGATGTTTATATATTAGTATAAATAGCTTAGCGTAATATTTTTATTTTGAGAAAAAGAAAACTATCAACAAAATTTTATAAGAAATGTTTGACTTTACATTCACACCAAATGCTTCCTCATATTCATATGTAGGATCGCAATCCTTTGTCCCAAAAATTGAATTTAATTAATTCAATTTATACGACTTTGGAACAATTAAAAAATTAAGTTCAACAACGGATTTTACAACAAGCCTTATATAGGGAGCTTCAGGAATTCTAAATAGTTGCTTAAACAACGAGTTATATTTTCATATTGTTTGTGCTAATATTGACATGTTTGAGATGATGAAATTAAAAAATAATTGATTAGACTTTCTATTATAAAATAGAGTACATTATAACACATGTGTCATCTAGGACCGGTAATGTTCTTCACTTTGCATTAAATTAAACCACATGCTCTCACTTGTGCGAGCCTTCCCTCACTTATAGTTTCAAATTTGTTTTATTCTATATTTGTTTTATTCTGTATTTGTTTTATTCTGTAAATTCACATTTATCAATGAGAACTCTCTTCCATCAGAATATGTTTCTCATCTCCTATTCTTAAGTCTCAACCTTTTTCCTAATTGATGGGAAAAAATGGATATGAAACATAATAAAATGGGGAGAAATTAAGTAAAAATTAGTAGTAAGTAAGACGTAACAGTAAGGGGAGAACGAACAAAAATCATGAAACAACATAAGTGATGCATTAGAAGCACAGAAAATATAGGAGAAAACATGATTATCTAGCCTACTCTACGTTACCATGTTTGCTCTAATATGAAATGTTACTACGATCGTATACTGATTTATCTGAAATCACTTGAATGTTATTGTTCTAATATATTTCTTTTGAAATTGATCTATCAAGATTTGTTCAAAAAATGGTATTGATATAATCAAGTATTGGATCAATCAACAAGTGGTATCAATATAGATCAATCAACAAGTGGTATCAGTGCATTTGATAGTCTCCCAACAAATTATATAGGAGAAGTAAGAAAAATAGTTCACTTAGAACTAGAATTCATTAAGTCATTCAATTCAAGTAAGCATGTTTCATAATAATTCTGTAATAATAAAAAGGGTGGAGATGGTTGGCATTAGGTGCTAGAAAACCCCATTAGATGAGTTTAACAGTAAGTAGATTTTGATGATAACTTACAAAGTTACAAAATGTATTTTACTCAAGAGATAAGAACTATATCATCCGGCAATAGAAAACCAAAGACACATCTATCACAAAACAAAACCTATTGTTTCTATTTTATCTTCTGAATACTCGTCTTATCCCATCTTCTGTAATTCTATAGAAATGTTGCTAATACAGAGATAAAACTAACTTTTACTGTAATAGAGATGTATGTTTCACCATTGGAATTCTACAGTAAAGGAAATACATTTCAGAGAATACTAAGGCCGGAGAAGCGTACACAACGGAATTGCAGAAAAACAGAACGAAAAGTGTGGCTCCCTAATTATATGCAAAATATAATTTAAGCAAACAAACAGAATAAAAATTATAGCTCAGGAATAATATTGTTAACACAATATAACAATAAACGATTAATAAATAAAAATAGGAGCATAAGAAAAGTGAAGGAATGTTTGTCTCATGGCCAGTCCCAAATGGTAAAGGCAGCGACGCCGCTCCACAAGGCTATGGAATATGAGACTACTCTGGCGGAGATGCCACCTCGTAGGGCGGCTCCGTCACGCCGGAGAATTGTTTTATGACGGTTACTTGAGAATATGCAAACACAGTTCGTTTGCCCTCTAAATAAGTGTGAGACTCTAGATCAGAAATCTCCCGTCAATGCAATTATAATAAACAGAACAAATCCATTATAATAAATCAACGATTCTAACTATGATTGGAGATCAGAAATTGGTAAGATTCGTCGGTCACGGTGATTCAGAAACACGGACCAATGTAAAAATCATCATATCTCTTTGCTTTCAGATCTAATCGAATAAATATAAGAAGGGAAAATGTAAATTCAAAATCAACAACCAGACATAAAAAAATATTATTTCAAAAACTAGAAGTAGAGAAAGAGAAAATCAATCATCAGAGACTTAAATACAAGGAATCATGGAATGAATCCAATCATATTGTTGCAGTTTTTTTTTTTTTTTTTTTTTTTCATCACATGATTTATAAAGAAGAAAATAGTGAAAAAAACAATAATCCAAAAATTGGAGACAGATAAAAACCCTAATTGGGATCAATTTATACTCTGAGTGACCTGAAACCCAAGCAGATGGAAGAGGCACAAATGTGAGAGGCTGTGAGTGAAGCCCTTGCTTTTCGTATTTATAAGCAATGAGCAACAGCATTTGGTTAGAAGGATAACTAGTATATTCAATTCAAAAACTTATTTAATTTGCAGGGTTTTTTTTTTTTTAAATAGTTAGTATAATTTAAAAAAAAAATAAAAATATCCTATTTTTATGGGTGGTTAATTTTATGAATAGATGTTGTTTATAGATATATTTTTCTTAACTTACACACATCTGTTTTATTTTAATTAGATTTATTATTATTTAATGTTTTATTTTAGTTATAATAATAATTATTATTATTTATTAGTGTTCTTCCTTCTGCATATAAACATAACATACAAAGAATAAAACAATTCATATAAAAGTGGTTTTAGATCTTTGTTTATATTATCTTTTAAAGACAGTGCTATGCACACTTTAATCTAAACTCGTTTTTTTCATTTAAAATATTATCATTTGTTGTTATTATTTGTCATAAATATTGTTTGATTTATTTTTTTTTATCCATAATATCTTCTTTTTATTGTTATTATTATTATTTTGTATTTTGTCTAATAATATTAGAGAGAACAAAATTCTCTTTTTCTTTATTTTTTTAATATTTCTTTATTTTTAAATCAGAAATAATATTATATAATATCTCTATTTTATATATATATATATATATATATATATATATATATATATATATATATATATATATTTTTAAAATTTTTTTTTGATTGTATGAAAATATATATGTTTTTTTTTTTTTTTTATTTTTTTTTTTTTATTAAATATATATATTTTTATATTTTATTTTTTTTATATATATATATATATATATATATATATATATATATATATATATATATATATATGATTAAGTCATTTTTAAGTACGTCTGAAAAACTTTACGGATGATTTTTTTTTTAATT
>Ga0099822_1009860_pt1 | contig 11947 bp, 5 predicted proteins | sample CowpeawhiteBW_FD_76839 | JGI IMG/M metagenome (GOLD analysis project Ga0099822, IMG submission 76839) | Root nodule microbial communities of legume samples collected from California USA - Cow pea white BW | ecosystem: Host-associated > Plants > Roots > Nodule | place: USA: California | collected... | reverse complement strand
TGTTGAAACAATAAGCATATTCATCTACATCTCCAAGTATATTCAAACAATAATCATAAATACAAGTATATTCAAACAATAATCATAAATAGAAGAATAATGCTTACTGGAAAAAGAAAGAACATTTCCTTGGAGACAGCGGCTGGTGCGGCTTTGGACACAAAGGGTCTCCCCTAGCAGCATAAGCTTTGCTTTCAATTTGGGGGTGTGAGATTAAAGGTAACTTTTATTGAAGAGAAACTGAAGGACGGATTTATGACAGTCGTGAGTTAAGAGCAGAGAATCTTTTTTAAGAGAAGAGAATCTTTTTTAACTTTTTTTACCCTTCAACAATAAAAGGTTCAGAGGATATTATTGGAATTTTGAATTTTTGGGGGTGTAGTAGAAGTCTTTGGTATAGGAAGAAGCCCAGTATATTATCAATTAAGTCCTAAGTCAGATTGGTACTTCAACAGTATTTCTTTCTTCATGCACCCCTATTTCAAACTATCCTCTTAGGAAACAACCAGCACCAAAAAGGAGCCTAAATAAAACCTTTTAACAACTAAATTTACAAAGTTTTATTATGATGGCAAAAAACTTCTTCTTATCGTATTTATAAGATTTTAAAATAACAAACATGACAAATCATGTGACTTTTTATGATTATTAAAAAAAAAAACATGTGAGCAAATGTTACAAAAGCGAAGTTTAAAAATCAATAGATAACGAATTTAAAATTATTTGGGTTCAACGTGCAAAATGGGGTGGTTTGTGAGTGTTTCATGAATAGCTTTTATAGTTTCTCTTTCACCGAAAACTAAAACTATGTGCAGTTTTTCTATCTACAATAAAAAATTTTAGAATTCTTCACGAAATTTTACCCAGAGGTAAATTTGTTGACAAATATATTGATAATGCAAATTTGTTTCTCGATAAATATGTTAATAATTACATATTTTAAAATTCATCAGTAATGCAATTTCTATTATTGATGAATTAGTCCACGATAAATCCATTGATAAAATAGTGACAAATTTTCTGGACGTTTAGTGTATTAGAAATTAATTAATAAAAATAACAGAAGAAGAATAAGGAAAAAGGAGGAAGAAGAAAATGAGAAGGAACAGGAGATGGTGATTACAGTGGTGAAGCAAGGAGTAGGGAAGGATGTATTGGAAGAAAAAAAACATATAAAATAAAAGGAAGAAGGAGAAGAAGAAGGAAGGAAGAGAAAGAGATGAATCATATTACACTATTTTTGAAAGATATTTTTATAATAAATTATCAATGCATTATTTGGTCAGTAATTACTATGGATATTACTAACGTATTTTTTCGTCAATAATTATGGATAAAAAAAAATTATCAATAAAATTTATTAATAAAGATTTTATCAATAAATTTTGATAATTTTAATTTATTGTTAAACATTAAATATTATAAAAAATTTATTTGTCGATAATATTAAATTTTCATTGTATCAAAGTAATTAATAGTTTATTTGTTCACTTTATTTAGTTGCAAATGACATCATTCCTTCGTATAAATATTTAACATTTTTGTCTGCATAAGGGCCGTATATAGCTTTTCATAGACATGATTGTTTCTCACTCATGCTTAACTATGGATGAAACATGCCCAAATCACAATTCCTCACCTTAACTTATTTTTACAAGGAATTTAGACAATTATTTTTTTAAAAGACTAGTCTTATAGTAAGAAAACTTTATTTTGAAAACTTATGATTCATGCTCTCTTTTTTATCTATGGTAGGGCGAAGGCCTCTTCACCGTTTGTCATCTCATTACAAAAATAATTCAATCTATTATTGCTTCCACAAATTTCATACGTAATCTACGTACATTTTATTTTCATTTTGCTACTTTATCACAACTTTGGTTTGCATGCCTCCCTTTTAATTATATATATAAGAACTATATGAGATATGGAATTTTAACAAAGAATTATGATGAAACTTGATACAGTATAGGTGGGATGAGCTCGAGAGTGTATTTGATGTATAGATAGAGTTGTCAAAACGGATAATCCAGTCTAACCCGGCTTGACTTATCATGAGTTGATTATTTAGTGAATCAATCCAACCGGCTCACTTATTAGCAAACCAAGAAAATTTGAATTCGACTCGACCCACCTCGGGTTGGGAGTTAAACGGGTTGGCTCACGGGCTCACTTAATTAGAAAAAATACAATTTTTTTTTATTTTTTCAGTCAAAACTAAATTATAATTCTAATTAAAATCTAAATAATAAACTTTAGTACAATCCAAATACAAATTAAAATCACAAAAATACAAATTATATATGTGTTGGCTAAAAAAGTAACTTAACATGACCCAAATAAAAAGTCTAGCTTAACACAAAACACTTGTGTGACCCTTTATTTGCAGATTGGTGAGTCAACCCTGCTCATCACAGGTTCAACTCGAGTGAGCCACGTTCTAGGTGAACCGAGTCAAAAATCAATCTATATTTAAATTTATAAAAAAAAATTCAATCCAACCCGGTCCGAACCCGTGATGAACCGGATTGTCTCGCGGGTTATATTTTGACAACTATAAAATGCATCACAAAAAAAAAAACATTTAGAATACAAGACAATCAATGGTTATATTAACAAATCAAATGATTTCAATTTAATCATAATTTTCTCGCAAGCCACAAACCAAATTTGAAAGATATCATTGAAGATTCCGGTAACCATTTATAAAATATATAAATCTATTTGTTTTTATTGAGAAAATTTGAATACTTGATTATAGTGATAGCAGGTGAATGCTGTAATTTGAGATGTGTCTCTTTGTATACAGACAACTCTGTAAGAAGGTTGAGACACTAAGGTGATTCATATATATATAGCAGTTTTATTTGTGGAAAAGAAAAAGAGAGGTGATACTGATGCACACTACGTAGCCCCTCAACGTATGAGAAACTTGGGTAGGCCAATTTTGTAGCCCAACTTCTGAACATCATCTCGAACTTCTTGCATATATTCCCCAAAGCTAAAGTTCCTGTACTCCGACTTCTCTGTGCAGCTTCGTATGACTGTATCATTAGAGGGGCAAAAGAAATAGGCCATAGAGAACCTCTCTAATCTTGGGTTGGTCACAACTCGGTGTTGAAGACTCTTGTAAACCCCATTGCTCCATGCCTGGAACAAGTCACCGATGATGATTAGAAGAGCATCGGGGTTTGGTTTCACTGCAATCCATTTCCCATCTTTCATGATTTGCAAGCCTCCCACCTCATCTTGATGCAAGATGGTGAGGAAAGAACTATCTGTGTGTGGCTGTAGTCCGTGAATCTCAGAAGCCAAGGGGCATGGAGGATATCGATTCAATCGAAAATAACAAGAACTGGGCAAACAGTTTTCCTCAAACAAACTACACTTCTGACCCATTTTCTCGGCCAGGATATCAGCCAAAGTTTTCGCCAGAGTAGAAACTTCAGTAGCAAACTCTTTAATGGTTGAGCTGCAAATATACAAACACTAATAAACTTATAACACTTCTTCATAAATTACGTGTTTCTTTGGTAACAGAGTACGTAGTGCGGAGAAAATTTAAGCGGTGTGGTTTATTACCTAAATGTGTTGGATTCGCTGGAACCCAGTATATCAGTAAGAGGAATATGGAAAGCTTCAGACCAAGATAACTGCCTAATGCATGTTGCAGTGGGGGCTCCCCAACTGTAGCTATCAGCGGAAAAGTTGAAGAACGTGTTCTCTTTGCTCTTCTTCTCAAAAGTTTGCTGAAATATCTTCTCCCGTTCCACCCTCAAACCGCTGAAAACATCATTGGAAATTCCATGATTAACGATCTGAAAGAAACCCCATTCTTCAGAAGCCTTCGCTATCTCAGACTTGCACTTCTCCCTCCTCACTTCATCACTCTCTGCTAAATGCCTCACATTGATCACTGCCAACTCTGTATCCTGCACCACCACCACCACCTTATCATCATCACAACCACTCTGTTCGTTACTGTTCCGGGTCTTGTTCAACAGCATCTCGTACGCCTCGTGAAGGGGTGGGTTTGAATCCGAATCCATATGCTTTGTTATAGCGGTGGCTGAAAGGAGAGAATTTTCAGGAAAAATCAGTTCTTTCTTAATTCATTTTTTTGATAGATGGAGACAAAAAGGGATAATTAAAGATAACCACTACTTGTAGCTTTCTTTTTTCTGTTCATATTTCGTCTTTGATTGAACGGTTTCGGAGATAAAGGTACGTGGCTAGTTGCATGTCTTTAAGCTGACACAAGATTCTACTACCAGTCATTTTCTTATCATCCGCTGCTTTTAATTAATTTCTTACTAGTGTTCAGACCCATTTTTTCTTCTTAACTTTCCATAATTAGACCAAACTTTATCATAAGTTAGATCTTAACTTTCCGTTCTGATATATCAAAAAAACCATCGAATATTTCCAGATGACTTTTTCAATTTAATTAAAAGTTTTATATTCAAACACAATCACCGAGAATTTGTATACATATATTACGACAGAAGAAAAGCAATACACTCCGGGAGAAATTAAGAACAAAAGAATTTTAAAGAATAGGTAAATCTGGATAAGTTTAAATACACAAAGAGATAATCATCTTGTTGAAGGAAATAAAATTATAGAGGCATACTAATAGCAGAGAAAGGTGGCACTCACATATATAAGGAGACTATTCAGGAACAATGAGCAATCAAATTTGCTTTCAGCTTAGGTAGCTGCATTCCGGACTTGGTGATAATTTATAGGCTACAAGTCCCTCAATTATTGTTGCTACTGATAATACCAACGACATATATTGATGATGAAAGATAAAGTTGAAGAGAAACAGGTACAAAAAATTACAACCGAGAAAAATAACTTTACTCAAATTCTTCATTCTTAACTCAAAAATCATGATTTTAATTATCACATGAAAATGTCTTACTAATAATTAATTTTAGTGACTAAAAATTGTTATTTACTATAATGATTAATTTAAATATCTCATTAATAACCAACCAATTTTAGTGATAAAAAATTATTAGTCATTAAAGTGATCAATTTAAATACTAATTTATAAAATAAAAAATTATTAATTACAAAAATAGTCATTATTATGAATACAAAAATTATAATTAATCTTTAAATTTGTTTCTAAAATTTAACTACCAAGATTTTAGCTACCAAAGAAAATTGGTCACTAAACATTAGCTACCAAGGTTTTTGCTACTAAAGAAATTGATTTCTAAATTAATCTTTAATTAACTAGTGACCAATTTAGCGATCAATTATAATATGTTATTGATAATAATGACTAATTTAGTAATCACTACTTTTTAGTTTTGTAAATTGATATCTAAATTGGTCACTATAGTAACTAACAATTTTTAGTTATAAGATTGGTTGTTAATGAGACATTTTATTGTAGTGAATGTTAGTTGGTGAATTTAAAAGTTTAAGGCATCAAACTATTTACAACACATTGATACAAGAAGAAAATCACATATTAGTGATAGATATAATTTGTTGGAAATAACAAAAAGTTGTTGATAATTCGATTTTAAAGAAGGAATAGCAACGACCAACAATCCATTGATAAAGTGGTTATAAGTAAAATTTGGATTAAATATGTTTTTTATCCCTTAATTTTTATTGAAAATTAAAATTAGTCAATCTTCAAAACTTTATCCCAATTTAGTCGTTAACTTTAGAAATGTGAGGATTTAATCATTTTAATCAAATTTTGTTAAGTTTAGTTGACATTTCAAACGCATTTCATGATAATATTTAGGACATTTTTGTTACATTGTTAGCCGAGAAACGCATTTGAAACGCTAAAATAAACTTAATAATATTTGATTAAAATGACTAAATTCATATATTTTTAAAGATATATAATAAATTGGTCCAAAGTTTTGAAGATTGACTAATTTCAATTTTCATTAAAAATTGACTAATCTGTTAATGATAATTCGTCTGTAATTACAAAATTATTGTAGCGAAAATTATTGTAGCGAAAAATACTGAATTATTTAATTTAGAAATTAATTCATCATTTTTATGATTTTTAGAGGGGCTTTTACAGACGTTTTTCAGAAGACTTTTGTAGATAAAAATTAATTTACTTATAAATGAACTCATCTCAAATCTTCCGAAAAAAAAAAAGTAAATTTAGACCTTAATTAATATATGTCATCCAAAGTCATGATATGACCGTCTCATCCTAAGCTCTGAATGATTTCAATTTCAAAAGTGATTGAGTCTAGGGATAAAGATGGTGGTTAGGATACTCCATCCAAGATTCAACTGATATATAAATAATTATATATGAAATATATTAACTAAAAACCTGCAATTCTATGAATTAAAGGTGATTAAAAAAATAAGATATTAAATTATTTTTGGTATGTGTTGGGATCTTTAAGATAATTCTATTTCATAATAGATAAATAAAAATATAAAAACACAATTTGTTTATAAATAAAATAGGTCATAAATCATACTTTTCTTTACACTTTGTTCATTATTAGAAAAATGGACAAACAAATTATTAAATATAGTTCTCGTAAGAGTATACATGTTAATTTTGAAATTCAAACCATTACACTTTTTTATTTTTTTAAATTTTGTAACTGCTAAAAAATTTTATATTTCATTTTTATTTCAAATTTGATAAAAAATTTACGGAAAAAAAAGACCTTTTTTATCATATTTAAAAAAAAAATAATTGAAAAATAATTTTTTCATGAATAATTATTTTTTACAAAATTATAAAATTTGTAAATACATTTACAAAATTCTATGGAAAATGTAAAAATTATGAGCATACACTATTATGTCAAATTAAAAATGTCAAAATATTAAATTATTTTTTACAATAATTATATATTAAAAATATATAAATTTGATGTGCGAAATTAAAATCTATTTTGTAGTGAATAATTATAAATATTAAAGAATAATTTTGTTTGTCCATAAATATGTCATTAAAAAAATTGGTCGGGCTTGAAATATATGTTTTCACGTGTGAACAGCTTGTTAGGTGAGTAAATATCATATATGGACGTCTTGATTGATTGACCGTTGAGTTGCTCCAAAGACTTTCCATACATTGAAGCACCTTCTTCACGGCATGCCTATACTCATTTTATTACGTACGTTTCGATAATGTTACCAACTCATCATGCGTGACACGTTTTACAACTTTAATAAGGAAATATTTTATGACAACTTTAATAAGGAAATATTTTATGACCACCCCAGACACTAATCTTATAAAAGAAGACAAAAGATACTATGTTATAGAATAAGATAAAAGAGATAAAGATAAAAAAGAATCAATACATGTTTTGACACAGTTGAAGTGTGAAAATGATATTAACCAAATATGAAAAAGAGTTATCTTTTCTTAGGATTGAGTTTGCTTGATCAATTTAGGAAACAAGTTGAGATGTGAAACACACAATTAAAATCATGGGGTTTAGAAAAAGAAGAGGTCAAGTTTGGTGCACGTATATGGAATTGATCATATGGTGGATATTTATTTTGTGCACAATATGATTTAACCCTAACTCAAAATTAACCTAACGTGGAATGAACAGAGAGAGGTATATGTGAGATGTATAAGTGGGCTGCAAAAGACAGAGGGGCCATGGATAGAGATCCATGTCGGCTACCAAACAGGGCACATCAACGTCAACAAATTTTAACCTCAAGTTTCTCATTGGATTAGCCTCACAATTGTGCCCAGAGCATGCATGTGAATTGCTTTCATAACTGACAGATACTGAAACTAGGTAATGTGCATAACAATCTTGTACTTCAATTCATGCAGATAATGTTTTCTGGAATTTACAAAACATATGTTTCCTATGAATAAAATAAGAGAAAACAAATTATTTCACCTCATGAAGAAAATAACAGTGAAAGTTAATACTGGGTTATATATTTCATCATATATGGGTTATATCTTCGCAAGTTTTGGTTATAGTCATGAGAGATTGTGGGTTTATGTATATATAACATTAATCTTGCACATATAAGATATTTGACACCAGTTTTACACTAAAATTTTAAGGTAATGGTGTTATGAGCCTTTATTTTTATATAGTGTTTGACTTTGTCTATTATATCTAATGTGGGACTTTGACTCACACTTGAATTATTCCCAACAATCTCTCCTCAAGGTGAGTTTCTTATTTTTATTTTTTTCATATGATATATTTTTCTTTATGTATATGAGTGACCCCATTTTGGTTGTGGTGATGCGTTAGTCACTTCAATGATCCCTTTTTGTTATGGTTATACGATCAGTTACTCCGAACCATCAATTTTGATACTACTGTTGTGTTATATATTTCATCATATATGAATATTTTTAAAATGAAAAGAAAACATATAATGAATTAAAATTAAATTTTAACATTTAAAACAATACTCTCATTCAAACAAGTTTTGTAATTAACAAAAATAAAATTAACTAAAATAACCTTCGAGACAGAGGTTTAGATTAGACCCGTTATTAATGTCTATTATTAAATGAGGTTAGACACGGAAACAAGTACGTCGATAAGTAATGTTATTTCAAACAGAAAATAGAGAAAGATAATAATGCTACAAAGAAGAAATTAATAACACTTCAGCTTGTTGCAAATTTAGTGTATGTTATATACAGACATTTAGTATTCATAAGTTTTATTTTCTCATCTCTTCTATTTTTATTGGTATTGTCCAGGGATTGAGACATCCTAATATCTCATTCCTTATATCAGTTATTGCTATAAAGAAAATTATAATTAAATAAAAGAAACATAAATAAATGTTAGTAATTTCTTTAATTAATGCATATTTTAATATGAAATCATTAATGTTTTATGTAATATTTATAATAAAAATATTTTAAAAAAATTCATAACAAAAGAAAATAACATAAAGTAAAAATACAACTTATACTCTCTCGCATATCAATTGATGGTGACTGTGCGGGCTTATGTACTTTCCAAGCTGTTGGTTGACATTGGCTTGTTATTTTGTACGCAAACCTAAAAACTAGAGGAAATAATTTATGATACTAAATATAATTTAGAAAGAGAAAGAAAAGTAGATATAATAGACGATGTTATAGGAAGATGTAGATCAAAATTGATAGAGTACTTATACATAGCCATATTATATATTATTATGGTGATAAAAAGAAAACCAGGATCATGTAAACACATTTTTTTCAATATTCTCAATAATTTTCAATTTATACATATATATATATATATATATATATATATATATATATATAATTATAAGAAATAGAAAAGAATATCTTACTTTTTTTTGTTTTTTATCTTTTCAAATTATTTAAATAATTTCACAGTTCACTCTAATTTTTATTTCCTTTTTCTTTACATTTTCTTTGAACCCATCACCAGGCAAAGAGTGGAGGTAGATTAGAATAACTAATTGGAACTACGCGGCACAACCTACATCATATATATTTAGTTAATATTTTTTTTAGCAGAAATATTCAATCAATATTTTAATGTTTATTTGATTGAAAAGGTCATGATATTGGTGATTAAAGAAATATTTAAATCTATTAGACTAATCAATCTAAATAACTATACAAAGTATTTTATACAATTGCAATTATATGTTTATAGCCTAATTATGTTTTTGACACGTCATAAGCTTTTATTGAGTCTAGGTTATCTATTTGTCTTTTCTTTATCCCTTTAACGTGTCTTTATAATATACTAATTTTAGTATGTTTTAAAAATTTGTAATATATTTAAAATATAAAAAATAATATACATTACAGAAAATTCAAATTCACTTTAACTTCATGGAAGTTGCATTACAACTTAACAGTATAAGTTTGTTATGACAAATTAACACTACTTTTAATCTTGATATAATTTATTTTGCATATGTAGTTTTCACCATTGACTTATTAGCCTGCTTAGAAATGGGTTAATATAAAATAAAAATTTGAGCAAACTAATTGACCAAGACCAAGTTAAACTTTGTGAGAAGATAAAGCAAGAGTTGAAGTTTTTTTTTTTTGACAAAAAATAGATTGCATTTTATCCTTCAAATTTTTTTAACAAGTTATAGCTATTCAGATAAAGTCCTCTGTTTGACCTTATTTGTTTTCACATACATTTTTCAGTCTCATTTTCTTTCTTAATCTTTTTTTTTTCTATCTCAATTTTAAGTTAGAAAAAAAAAAGTGGATAATTTAAAATGAAATGAGTTAGGTTTGATAATGGTTAAATAATTCGTAGCCACAGAAAAAGAGAAGTCCATGATTATGTCTTTCATCTTTCTAATCAATGAGAGTGAAAGGGGAATCAATATCTGGACTTCAAAGTCTACATGTTGATGATCCCAAAGCCACAGAAAATAGGCACTATAATGTATCATATTATGATAATGGTTGGTTGAGAATTGATTGAAATAATAGTTAAAATTGAAATTGAGATAATAAAAAATCTATTTGATTGGAAATTTGGATTGTGTTTGTTGTTGTGTTGTGTCTTCTTATCACAATTGTATTTAAGCCTATGCATATACAATTAGAAATGATAATGAGTCGGGTTGGTCATGGATAGTGTTTATCCGCAAGCCGATTCATAAAAAAGAATTTGTCCGCTATTCGTCCATTTACTCGTCGGATATCTGCTTAGAAAATGTCTGCGGATATTTTTAAAACCCGCCGATACCCATAGATACTCGATACCTACAAATATTTTTAAAAAAATATATTTTATAAAATTATTAATATAAAATTATAAAAATAAAATATAAATTAAATTAAATTTTAATTATAATTAAATTTGACATAATAAAATATATTGTTAATTTTAATTAAATTTAACTTAACAAAATATAAATTAAATTTTATTTTTATTTTTTTGCGGGTAGCGAATATCCGCGAATACGAATAGTATGATACTCGTACCCAATCATTATAAGCGAGTATTAAAATACTCGCAGGTAATAATTATCCACCACAGATTTTATCCGTGAATATCTACGGACATGAATATTTCGCCATCTCTGTAATACATTCAAGTCAACACCCAATAGTGGAAACCTAGTTTATTCAAATAAAATATAATATAAAATGTCTGATAATATTTTATCCGAAACCATAATTCTTATGCTATTCAAGTTTGATTCTTCCTCAAAATAAAAGAAGATATATTCATTCATACTCAGTTAATGAGTATCTATAACAATTTAACTCTTTGTTACCAAAGTTAATTTCATCGATGAAGATTAATATGTTGCCAAACATATGCAATAAACGTGATTGAAAAAAAAAGTATGATGCATTAGATGTAAAATAAGATATTTACTTAGATAATACAATTTTGTTTGATTTCAATTTCAATTTCAGCTAGGATAAAATAAGAATTTGTAACATTTTATCATTTAATTAATTTTTGTGTTCATTACTCTATAATAACGAGACTCGATTTATTCCATGTATAAAATATTAAATAAATTGTATGGTTGATTTTTATTTTATATAACTTGTTATGACTAACTTCAATTGCTAATCTCCAAAAAAGAACTTTAACTGCAAAAATTAAACAAAAACAATGAAAAATGTAGTGACATAAAAATGGCTGCAGGATCAGATCTTTACTCCACGTGTTGGCTTAAAAGGAAATGTGTATGACTACATAATTTGGACTTCCTACACCTCAAACTTTTATTCTGCATCCAAAAAGATTTTACTGCAGTAATGTCAAATATGTCTCTTCAGAATATATATACAAAAATCGGTTAAGTAACTCATCGAACTTAAGAACTCATATTAAGAATTTTATTGAATTTCGAAATCTCCGATTAAGAATTTTTTCGGTATTCGAAATTTAGATGGTTACTGAATTTCTAAATACGAGATATATATATATATATATATATATATATATATATATATATATATATATATATATTTATT
>Ga0099822_1009857_pt1 | contig 11950 bp, 9 predicted proteins | sample CowpeawhiteBW_FD_76839 | JGI IMG/M metagenome (GOLD analysis project Ga0099822, IMG submission 76839) | Root nodule microbial communities of legume samples collected from California USA - Cow pea white BW | ecosystem: Host-associated > Plants > Roots > Nodule | place: USA: California | collected... | reverse complement strand
TTTATTATATATATATATATATATATATATATATATATATATATATATATATATATATATATATATATATATATATATATATTGGTAACTTCTAGCATATTTACATGTCAAACATGTGGCTCGCTATATTGCTGCTCTTCATTCTTTTACTGTTAAGTGTGAAGGAAAAACTTTTGATGAACCTTCATTTGATAGGGGACTGATGTATGTCAGGGACTTTCTTTTTTCAGGTTTGTAAAGCCAAATATGAAGAGTTGCGACAGCAGTATTCTGGGTGCATGTAAGTAATAATTATTTTTTGAGTTAGATTTAATAAAATGCATCCTGTAGATGGCATTGAAGTTGTGTTGTATCTCAGTGTATTATGGTTACATGACATTATCAGGGCTTGGTTTGAGGAGCTTAAGAAGAAAAGAGTGGCAGAACTTAAGAGAGACTTGGAGCTATCTGAAGAATTAATCGGGTTAGTTACGTGGCCATATTTCTGTCTGAGATTTTGTAAGACAGCAAAGTAACATTATGAGACACAACAAACCTCAATTTCTCCAAGCTTTTTGTTTACTGAAATGTCCAAAAAAAACTCAGTTTAGCTTGCACATACTACACCCTACTGCCCCTGGCGTAGTGCAGTGTGAAATTCTGACCACAGAAGCTAGTGTAGAAATCACTTTTCACTGTCGTAATTACCAGCATTTGGGGTATAATTATATTCAATATATTTGTTTCAGGTCCCTTGAGTTGAAGCTTGAATCCCTCAAGACTGGAATGGACGAGAAAAGAGTTGATTGCCATGTTGATGATGGCTCAGTCGGACCCGAATTACATGTTTCGTTGGAGAAATTGGATAGAGTTGTTCCTTCTGCAAAAGAGATGTCAAAGGATGGACTATCTGCTGGGAGTTTCACACATGAAAGCCAGACAAACTGGTCTCATGAATGTAAGGTTCCAGCAATGTCATGCGAAGATGTGGAGACCAAGCCTGAAGTTTCAGGGTCTACTGAACAGGAGAAAGTTTTGAATGTAGATAAGTCGACTCACACTATATATGAAGGACAGGGAGGGTGTTTGAAAAAACGAAGAGGGAAGAGAAAGAGGAAGGATTGTGGCAAAAATACTAATGAAGCCAGTGTAAGAGAAAGTGACTTATCAGCTGATGTGTGTAAAGAAAGTTCTACTAGCAACTGTGATGAGATCGAAAAATCTTCTGGTAAGGATGAGGCAAAAGCAAACTTCAAAAAGGATGAAATTAAAGATCTGATGGAGCTCTTGGATTCTTTTTTGTCTGTTCAAGGTGCTTCTGCCTTCTGTCGTAGGCATGATAGTCAGGTATGTGTAACGTAAGAGATCTCATTCTACTCAATAATAATTGGCAACTTTTTTTCACCTTGTAATGCTTTTTAATCACAAAGGTCCACCAGTTTCTTAGACGCGCATGCTCTAAAAAGGTCCACAAGCGAAACTTTCATAGTTTCCATTCCTTTTGAAACTGTTTAGCAATGAATGATAGATAGGGATATAGTTTTTAAGACTTAAGGCAAGGAATAGGCAGTGATGTGATTCATTATACTTAAGCACCACTTTTTGTACAACAGAAACGAGGAAGATACAAGAAAACAGTCCGGCAACACATGGACTTTGACACTATAAGGTCTAGAATCAACAATGGAACAATCAAGTCCATGATGGAACTTATAAGAGACTTGCTACTATTGACCAACAATGCTATATTATTCTACTCCAAGATCACTCGTGAATACAAAATTGCTCTAAAACTGAGAGACCTTGCCATCAAAACATCGGCAGAGAAACTCAAGTTTTTGAGCAGCAGCAATGCCTCAACATCATTACCTGTGCCTGATCCTCAAGTGAAAGTCAGAAGCATGAGCACATCACCTGTGCGTGATCCTCCTGTGAAAGCCACAAGCATTACCGCATCACCTGTGCATGATCCTTCAATGAAAGTCAGAAGCATGCGCCCCGGTAACCGCAAGATTGTTGCAAAGGTAGCTGGTGGCAACAGCTCTGCCGAAAGGGTCTCACTTAGAGCTAAGAAAGAAGCTAATAAAGTAGAATCTCCATCTTCAGTGGAATCCTTACCCATCAAGAAGGCTTTTGGTGGTAGAACAAAAAAAGTTGTACGTGAAAGTGCAGGTCAGAGACATGCAACTCCAAGGAAGGGAAGGAAAAGAGGGAAAACAAAGTGAGGATTTCGCCATCTTAAAGGGTCTCTGTACAAAGGTTTGTTTACCCTTTTTTTTGCATCCAAAAGGATTAACTTTCATGCAAACCAGAAGGAGCTGCTGCACCAGGCAATGAACTGGCTAGTTCAAGTATATTATATTATATTATAAATATCTCTAAATTATGAATAAAAAAGTAGTTATATTATAAATCACAGTAACCAATCTAGAGAAAATTTCAAACTGTACTAGGTACTTCTGGTAAATCTTTTGTAAGTTGTAAATGCAGATTTTGTTTTTAACAAAAGAGAAGTATACTAATTTGAATAGACAGAAAGTTATAAATTAGCATATGCTAAGATGTTTTTTTGGTCCCTTCTGTCATTATCTAAAAGGTTTCTTCTGTCGATTTTATAGTAACACGTTAATATTTTTAATTTTAAAATCATGATTGTGTTGGACTGTGTAATGCAATTTGAAGAGTTAACATGACCCGATGGCAATAAACCACTTGATTTTGTCTTTGTGCTTGTCTCTAACAACTGGTATCGATTTAACCCTTCCATTTTTGTGATTTGTATTTTATTCATTATTTGTTTAATAAGACATGCCCTGGTTGTTGATAAGATTTTTCGTGTAGACTTTTGTGTCTTTTAAGTATATTTTATGCAGTTAAAGTGTGTAAAGGAAAAAAATGATAATAAATTATTTAGGGTGTCTTGTGCTTAATTTGATGTATGAAAAGGAAGAACTAGACTAATCACTTAGAGAGAATAAAGTGTTCTCACCCTAATTTTAACGTTTAGTATATATTCATAGATCATGCATCCATTACCAAGAGAGTTTCCACTTGATGAATATGCCATTTTTTTTTTTCAAAAAAAGCTTGAAAATATGCTAACAACCATCTTTTTTTATATATATATTTTTTCCCAAGTCCGCAATAGTATCAAAGTGTTCCTCAAGAATCATTCTTTCATGTGACAATTATTTTAGTATATATTCCCTTATGGATTACTCCAACCAAACCATATTATGGAAGACATTTTGAAATGGTTTTCACCGTTAAAATGGCGGAGAAAACAATTCGAAATAGCAATAAAGGAAGCATAGGTGAAAAATTCACATGAAAAAGAAAACCCAAAACCATATGTTAAAGACCTTCTTTGTTTCAACAAGAATGTTAACTATTTTTTTTAACATAAATAGGCATAGTTGTATGATCTTTATTGAAGTGAAAGATTAAATTTTAATTGACTTGTCAATTAAGAATAAGCCTCGTGCTATACTTCCATTTTTCTAAACACATTTCCATCTTATTTCTTTGATTGAGAAAAATTATATCTAAAAAATAAAATAAAAGAACTTTTAATTAGTTATGTGGATTGTTTTTTAATTATATTTTCTTATTGATCTAATTTTGAATAATCTTTGAAAAAATAATTTTTATTTCTTTTTGTAGTGGAAAACGTTAAGTGTATCGTTAAGTGTATCGTTCTCTTTCAAGAAACTTGTGCAATGCATAACAATCTAGCAATTAACAACTCAATTAGACACAAAGTTTACAAAAACATTAAGAAATTTTTATTTTCGTATTTTTATCAAATAGTTGGTGTGCAACAAGAAATTAACATAGTGTATTTTCAATTTGTCAAGATTAGACTTCAACCACTTCATTTTCATGTATTATAAATTATCTTAATTTCATATTCATGTTAAAATCAACCTACAAAAATACTCAAAACTTATAACTTATTCATGAATGTAAATAAGAATAAAACAACTAAATTTCAAAACAATGCAAAAAAAGAAGAAGATAAACTTGAGAATTAAACAAAATAAATAAAAATTGTGAAAAAATTAATTTTATTCACAAAACTTAACACCAAATATAAAATAACAGTTATCATTTTTTTTTTACATTCAAATTATACTTTTTGTACCACATTTTTATTTTCATAACACAATAAAAAGTATTTATAAAACTTTGTTTTGTTTTTCATATTTTGTAAAATTCTATTCAAAATATTAAGATTTTTTTTGAAAAAAAAAACATTACATAAAGTGTATTTCAGAATATAAAAATCGAAGAGTGTGTGTATATAAGCAACCACCATTTGTTATAGTCATATAAAAGTCCTTGTTATGTGATACCCATATTAGTATTTGGAATCATTTTTGACCAAAATCTTACAAGTCAATATGAGACACGGCAGCACCGCGCCACTCGCAGCGGAACCACCGCAACCCCAACCTTCACTGTCCAATTCGATTCCTCACCGGAGGAAGAAGCGCAAGCGCAGAGTCGCCGCCACTTCCACTTCCATTTCCTCTGAAACCAGCTTCGCCAATGGTTCCGACCAGCTCAAGAATCGCATTCATGACGCTGCTGTTGAGTGCGAGCAGGAACCTAAAGCGGAACAGAGTAAAGCCACTTATCCTTTGGTGGAGCTAAGGCAGAGAAGCGTGAAAGGTGGCGAGAGTTTGGGAAATTCGGTGGTTACAGCCGTCGATGCAGGTGATGTTACGGAAGTTTGTTCGATTGCAGCGGCAACATCGGAGACGGCGGAGTCGCTGGAGTTAAAACGTGTTTTGGAAGATGATTGGATCTGTGAGTACAATCTGGCTAATACTTTTTTGGAAAAAAAAATAGTCAATTTAGTTGTAAAATATATGCCATGGTATAAAATTAGTTTCTTGCAATGGGTAAATTGAAAGGGGATAAAAAATGACCATATATGGTCTATCTCTTATACTTCTGATTATATTTATTTGATAACTAATATTTTTATTTGTTTTCTATCTTTTAAGTTAATTTATTCTTGCTTTCCAAAATCATGATGTGATGTGGAAAAGCCTATAGTGCTTAAAATATTATCGTAGATTTTCAAACTGGCTTCTGTTAGTTCTTTCATGACATTTAATTTATATGCTCTTGGGTATTTAGTGTAAAGTGGTTGAAATTATGAAAATTCAAAAAAGTGAATTACAATTTGTGAATTACTTTAGTCCACAAATCTCTGATTTAATGATATTCAACCCAATTTTTAAATATTAAAATTAACAATAAGGGATTAAGTTTAAAAACTAGCATAAAAGTATTGATGATTATAAGAATATATTTGAAATTTCCTTAGTTTTAAGGAGCTACATGACAAAGTTTAACACTTTTAAATACTAGAATGATCATTAATCATGAGAGTTGAATTTCTATGTAAAAATATTTAAACATTAACTAAAATTTCTTTCTAGAGAAAAAATGAGTAGTTAATGTATAAAATTTTTTACAAGTATTTGGTTTGGTGTGGGTGGAAAGAGGAAGAAATTAAGAAAAAGAGATTAAAAAGTAAATAATTTGAATTAAGAAAAAGTGAGTGAAAAGTTACAATAGATTATATTAATATTATAGAATAAATTTGGTTTTATATTAATATATTTAAAAAAAAAAATTCAAAATTTTTTTTAAATAGTTTAATGTAAATTAAAATGTAAAAATATTATAAATCAAAATTAAAATAAATTTTAAATTAAAATAAAAAAACTATTACAAAACTTTAGCCAAAAAGTTATATTTTAGAATACAAACAGATTAAAATAAATTATTTATAAGATATCAAATTTAAATTAATTATTTATATTTTATTTATTATTGAAATATTTTTTTTTCTAAAATGTAATAAAATATTTTACTAAATATCAATAATATAATTATTAAAATAATTAGATAATCGGTTATACGTTGGATTATCAAACTTTCTTTTTAAAGTTTGGTGTTACAGTTTTGTGTTTGATTTTAGTGTTTTTAAGTTTTCCAATACATTGTTTTTACAGTTTTTGCTTCACCGCGTAAACAGTACATTCCTAAATTCACACATCCTAGAAGAGAAATCACCATGTGATTCTTAAGGACTTTTACGTTAATTATGGTAAAAGTCAACAAACTTATCCTATACTAATTTGTGATTGGACAATAGTATGATAGTGCATAGAATATTTACTATTTTAACTAATAATATATGTGAATTCATATAATGTTGTGCGTGAGAGTGAAAATATAAAGTTCTGGCCTGTATCCCTGTTCTCTTCCTATGTTTCATCTGTTCATTAATCAGTGATCAATCTGTAATTTGATTATTTCTAGAAGTTTGTTGCGTTCCTTATCGTTTGTCTTGTTTTGTTAAGGCATTTATCCTTTACAACGTGTTTTCAGCGAACAAGTCACCCATGTCATACTTTTTTGAGAAAGTGTACAACGGAAATTCTGTATGGAGCACAACAATTATTGGGGATGAAAAGGGACGAGAAAGAGTTTATGACACTATCTTCCGTTTGCCATGGAGATGCGAATTGGTATTTGGTTTACTTTTGTTTGATTCGTTGAAAAAGAAGATTAATAAAAGGGAACTTTGTATGCCGTTCACAATGTCGTCTAGAGGTGGACTTCAGTCCACAGTTTACATGCTGTATTTTTCCTCATAATTAAAAAATCAGAATAAAATGTAGAAAGGATGTAATCTGAAACTGTTCACCTACTATACTTAATTTATGTCTGGGTATTTTTATTAAGATATTCTACCCTTTAAGTTATGATTTCTCAAACATGGAATGCATTATTGCAGCTTATAGATGTTGGTTTCTTTGTCTGCTTCAATTCATTTCTGTCATTGTTAACTGTCATGCCCACAAGAATGCTGATGACCGTTTGGAGGCTTCTGAAAACAAGGTTCACCGTTGTTCTTCAATTTTCTTCTCGTATTAGTACTTTAGTGTTTGCTAAGTATTCTTACATTTGTGAGGATTTCGATGACGGATTAATCTTGCATTTGTTGTTGTGATTTAGATGATGGACTAATCCTCTAGAGCAATGTTTTTAGTATTATTCAGTTTCATAAATAAAAAATTTCTTTAGGGGAAAGAGAACAGGGTGTTTCTATTTACCTGAGCCACCCAGATTAAATAGTTCATTTAATGACACAGTAATAATATATGCCTGATTTTTTTAAAATTATAAGTGGATTGCCGTGGTCCTGTGTTTACTGAAGAGTTGGAACCAATCTCCCATTTTATGGTACAATATGCTAATTTTTGTGCTTTGATTTATATGCTTTTATACAGTGCTCTTGTTCTGTTTTAAGATTTGTGGTTGCAGTTCAGGATTTTTCAGTTTTACACTCTGACCTTATCATGCAGGAAGTTCAATAGGCCATCAACAATTGAGTTTTCAGATTTTAGCTGTTTTCTTATTTTGGCTTGTGGAGTCACTGTTTTGCAGCAAATAGGTATAATGATAGTATGCTTTCATAGTTTTATATTTTATGTTTCCTTTTTGCATTCATCACGTTCGGTTTATTACTTTGTTTTTATAGTAAATTTATTTAAAGTTCCCTGCATTAAAATTTGTTCTATTTAGATATCAGCTTAATATATCATATGATCCGTGGTCAAGCAACAATCAAGTTGTATGTGATCTACAATGTGTTAGAGGTGAGTATGAATTAATCTTTGAACGTAAGTTGTACTGATTAATTAGGTCTCCACACATGCCAAATTTCTGGACTTCTGAATGTAATTAGATCATTGTTTGGCATTTTTTCCATCGATAGTGGTCATAACTAGTGTGATCAAGTGGATATGCCATGATACGAAGGATATCTTTTTGTATGTGAATCATGAATGTATAAATGGTGTAATACATATGTATAAAACGGCCTTTTGGTTTTTGAACAACTCATTTCACTAATCACACTTCTAAAAAATATAAGCTTTTTCTGTCTTCTACATTCTGTTAATTGCATATGGGTCATAATTATCTTGACTTCTGAACTGAAGCTTATAGTGACTGGTCCTTCAACCTTCTTGTGCAGATATTTGATAAATTATGTCAAAATTTTATTGGGGATGTGCTGCAAATGCTATTTCATTCAGCCGAAGAGCTTGCAAGATGCCCCCCAGAAACACAAAGTATGAGATTCTGGATACGGAGATTTATTTCTGACCAAGTTTTAGCCGTTGTTACTTCAAATATCCTTTTTCTTTGAGTTGATAATTTTTTTATGTCTAATTATTTCATCATATGAAGACAATGGATAAAACAAAAGTGCTGGTTATTTTCCTTGACTAGCTGTACTTGTTCATTCTGTTATCTTATTAGTTCAGGCAATCACTTTATCAGCCTGTATTGTTTCTCACTACAATGCCCTGCCAGCATTGCTGGTGTCCAATAATTTTGCTGAGATAAAAAGCTATGTGTTTAAGGGATACAGTAAGGATAATGTTCACAGTATGGTGTACTCTGGTGAGTTATCTTTCTTCTTGTAGTTGTTTTCTCTTTGATTGCATTGTTTATTCATCTTTTATGTGGTCTTATATTCTTTCATTATTTTCTTTGCTCATTGATCTTATTGCTGACTAGCAGATTCCATAGAGAGATTCCATATATCAGCATTTATCTTATTTGTTTTGGCTCAAAATATTCTGGAAGCAGAAGGACCCTGGTTTATAAGCTTTATCAGTGTAAGTTTATTTAAATTTATAGCACCTAATATTGCAGGAGTTTATCAAGGGGAAATAAATTTCATTGTGCTTGGTTCGGTCTTGCTCGTATCACAGTTATTTTTGATGGTGCAGAATATCCTCTTGGTTTATGTATTTGAGATGGCTATCGATGTGATCAAGCATTCATTCATTTCCAAATTCAACAACATTTCACCCATCGCATATTCTGAGTTTCTTGAAGTCCTATGTAAACAGGTATTAATTTGATTTCACGTGCATGTTAGTTCTGCAATATGATTTCTAGTTACTGCATAAATTCGAATTGTACTCGGAAGCAAGAATGTTTTGTTGCAGAAAGCGGTTGTATACGATTGACTGCTGTTTTTGTTTTGTAGACTCTACATATGCAAACTGAGGATGCCAAAAAAAAGTTGACTTTTGTCCCTCTTGCTCCAGCTTGTGTGGTAAGCACGAATTTAGTGCCCTTTTTCTCCTTGGTTTATGGCTGGTGATGGATTTCTGTTACCAATGTTTTTGGTTTATAGGTCATTCGAGTTCTGGCTCCAGTTTATGCTGCAAACCTTCCTTACAATTCCCTTTCATGGAGGCTATGTTGGATTCTGTTATTTTCGGCAATAACTTACATTATGCTAACAAGCCTCAAGGTTCTAATTGGCATGGTTCTACAGAAGCATGCCAGATGGTATGTTAATCGCTGTCAAAGGAGGAAGCATCATCTTCATGCAGATTAACTTGTGGGGCATGTGCAGTAATAGTCATCATATCAAAGGAGGAAGCATCATCTTCATGCAGATTAACTTGTGGGGCATGTGCAGTAATAGTCATCATAAGTTGTGCATTTGAGGTTTGTAAATGATCATGTATGTACATTATAGACATTTTCATTCATCGTCTTCTATATGATGTACACTAAGCTAATAGTTTATTAGAAAACAAAATGTCTTAGTGCTGTTCTGTAGCTTCTACCTTATCCATGCTTTTTGAATTTATCTGTGCCATTTTTTGAATTTAAAGTTTAATTGAAGATGTTTTCTTCTTTATTAGATGTTGCAATTACGGACATTTGACAACTGGTTGAATTTTTTTTTTTTTTTTTTTTTTTTTTTTAATTTTTTTTTTTTTTTTTTTTTTTTTTTTTTTTTTTTTTTATTTTTTTTTTTTTTTTTTTTTTTTTTTTTTTTTTTTTTTTTTTTTTTTTTTTTTTTTTTTTTTTTTTTTTTTTTTTTATGTTTTCTTTAATGATTTATTATATTACTTTACATTTTTTAAGTTGATCTTAAGTTTTTATCTTATAATTTTGTTTATTAAAAGATTTTAACTTTTAATAATTTTAAATATTTAATCTTATTATGTTATCAGTTTCTTATTAAATATCGATGCTTAATGAGGCATGTAAGAAATCAACATGGTATAGGAAATTGTAGTTAGAAGAAATTTATATCAGAGTGGCTAGATTATCAAGCAATTAAGATATTGTGGCAAGTGTTTAGTCCCCAAATTAAGTGTAGTCTCTGGTAGGTTTGATATGAAAATTCTCATATACTACTTATAGTCATATATTACATTAAATATTTAGTTTACCCTTATTTAATTTCCTTCTAAATACATATAACATCATCAACATATATTTCACACACCTACACAATGTCTTGTTGAATATATTATAATTAACTTCACTTTTATATATATATATATATATATATATATATATATTTAAAATTAAGTGAAAGATAAAAGTATAAAGAAAAAATTATTAATATTATGTCTTACATTTAAAAAAGGACAATTAAATAAAAATAAAAAAAACATTAAAAAATACGGCATTGGAAAGGTCAAAAGTAGCACAATTCAATGTTTGCTATCTTGGAATAAATGCAGCCATGTCTGTGCTGAAATTCAATAAGCATTTATAGGTTGGACAAACCAATTTAAAATCCATAATAATAAATATCAACTCTGGACAAAAGCCAAGTGAGCCTCAAACAAAAATTGTTCTTCACTTCCTGCTTCTTAAATGTTACTCAAACTATTTCCATAAATTAATTTAATTATGGCAATAAATGAAAATTTTCATATAACTTCTGAATTATAATTAAAATAATTACTCCCTCCTTTTTACTTTATGTGTTTAATTTTTTTATAATTTTTCTAGTTGATTGTCAATTATATATTTTAATATAATAATTATAATTTTGTTAATATGGCTCTAAGGATATCTCTATAGTAAAAGTTATGCTAGAGATCATGCATTTAAGATGTGGATCGTCTAAGTATATGCTTATATCACAATAAATTTAAAATCTTGGACCTTAAATAAGACCCTACATCATAAAAATAAAAAATCATTTTTTACATTAAAAAACAATTTTTATTTCAGCTAAATATTTCATAATTATAGATATTTATGGAATAAAGTGTAAATAACATGTTATTGAACTACATCTTGTCAAATTTTTACATTGGATGAAAAGTAGATATAAAATCTTAAAAATAATATGACTTGATAAAACTTAAAAGAGAAAAAAATGAAACTCGTGTTATAGCTTCTGCAATGAACATGCCTAAAGAAACACTCACACTAATCTAAGTTATTTTATTATTAACCATAACCAAAACAGGTTAGAATGCTGGTATCCATAAATATGCTTGTAAAAGAAGATGTAATATTGTTTGTTTTTAAATGTGTAATAATAACGAAAATAAAACAGAAAAAAATATAGGAATGTTTTAATAAAAGTTTTCTATTCTCTTAACTCCAAGGTCCATGACAAAAGAGTGTCCAGAATATTTTTAAATTAAAAAATACTTTTTAATATTATTTTATACTAATTCCATAAGTAAATGGAAATTATTGCTTTATTATTATTTTTAAAATAAAAATGTGATACATTATTGACGTTTATATTGTAATTAAATGTCAGACTTACTTGAGTATGTTGAACAAAATAAATTTAAAAAATGTGAATTTATTTTGTTAAAATCAAATAATTTTAATGTATTATGTAACATCCCAAAATTAATAACGATATACAAATCTTAGATAGTTACTTGATTGATACGAGTTAATTAATATGTATATATTTATGTATCAATATATTTGGTTTTACATTTTTACTAAATCATTTTAGTTTTTCATGATACTAGTGAGTCAATTCTCTGTCATAGGTTTTAGTTGGTTGATGTTTAGAAGTTAATATATATATATATATATATATATATATATATATATATATATATATATATATATATATATA
>Ga0099822_1009853_pt1 | contig 11952 bp, 5 predicted proteins | sample CowpeawhiteBW_FD_76839 | JGI IMG/M metagenome (GOLD analysis project Ga0099822, IMG submission 76839) | Root nodule microbial communities of legume samples collected from California USA - Cow pea white BW | ecosystem: Host-associated > Plants > Roots > Nodule | place: USA: California | collected... | reverse complement strand
TAAAAAAACATTTATATATATATATATATATATATATATATATATATATATATATATATATATATATAAACCAAAGAATAAATCAATCAACTTCTACTAAATATAGATATAAGAGAATTAGATCCAATGCACAAATAATTGTTTACGAATACGTCAAAGCTATAAAAATATAATTATACTGTAACATGTGTTTATTCAATACAAATAAAGCACTAAATGACCTAGTGACCGAAATGCTAAAATGAGGAAAGTCCAAGACTTGAGCTTGGTATGAACTTCAAGAAAACTCCATTTCTAATGTATTCTTTTTTAAGAATCCACATATATTAACTTTCTCTAGAAAATCGAAGAAAAATAAAAATAACATCCCTAAATTCATTTGATCAACGATGTTTAATATTTTTTCTTTCAATTTTTCTTTTCAAAAACACAACCTATAATTACATAGTTGTAGACACCATTCTTAAAGAAACACATTCTAAACCATAAAACGTAACAAAGAGAAAAATATAAATAAAAAAAATCGATAAAGCGTATTTATTATATTTCGTAATTATTAAGCAAGTTAACTATTGTAAAATGCCAATTGGAATATTATTAAAAATTAAATTACATTGTTTAAGAACCATATGACAAATATGTTTTTAAATAAGTAATTTACTATATTAGATAATTATTTATAATATAACAAAGAATACATGTATTACATAACAATATAATAAAATTTTGTAATTATGAATGGGTCTATAACCCATAATATAACAATTCCGCTAGTATTTTAAAGGCTTCAAACTAAATTAGACTTTTAAAAGGTACATAGACCATACCTTTAGAAAAGACATGTAACAAACTCAAACTTTATTTTTTTAACCAAACTCTTACTCAAACTCGTTAAATTTTGCTATCAACAAAATATCATGCCCATTGTCATTGTGAACAAGTGTCGAAAATCTAAAGAAACTACATCAACAATATTGGGGTTGTTGTATATGATCTTAATATTTATTTTTCTGTCTCAAAAGTAGGTTAAATTGAAGGATAAAAGACATGTTAAACATGTTGTATAAGAGTACTTAGTTTCCGTAGAACTGATATAAAAAAACACAGTTTCCTAGGCTTACGAATATACCAAGTTGTGCAACAAATAGTAGATATCTAATGATCAATCAATGTGAAAATTTTACCTTTATTCTATGGATTTTTTTATCTTTTATTTCTCAAAAGTTAATAACATTATTACAAATTTTAATTATAGTTTTTTACACTTTCCTAATTATTTTTAATTTCATTTACTCTTTTCATCAGATTCAGATAATTTTCGCATTATTTCTATAATAACTTGAAGTTAAGGAATATGGTTCATTCTTTGGTGAAATCGCTTGTCAACTGATTCATATTTAGGTGACAACATTGCAAAACATCATGGAACCCATTGTTAACTATAAAATTTATTTACCAAATTGTTAGCTTATGATATATTTTGGCATTGAAGTCAAAACACTGATGTACAAATAACATTTCTTCACAATAAAATAGTAACATTACCACCATTTTTATGAGTAATTTATGATTTCCTCTTATCATTTGATTGTCAACTCAAAATTCACCAATCCATTAAGTTAGAGGGAAAATGGAAGGATGTGAATGAACTTCATTTCCAACCTAACCTATGATATTTAGTGAACCTTGACAATTTTAGTGAATTGGTAGTATAATGGTGCATTGATGCTGCAACCACTGATTCTATTAGATTAGTGAAACACTAAGAATTTTTCCTACAAAATATTTTTGGGATAATGCTCCAACTTTTCTTTGTCTTAGCCAACTTTTGAAGTTCATTCTTGATGCATGAACATTCCTTTTCTAGCTCCGAGACAAGGTCTTTCAAGTTTTCAGCACCATGTGTTGGGTCTAGTTGGTCACTATCATTATTCCTTGGGAGGCTAGGAATTCCATTGGACCTTTGTGGGTTCTCAAGATTCTCTGAAACATACAACCAACTAGAAATTGATGTCCGAAGCCGAAGTTGTTCAAAAAAGAGAACTTCTACGATCACTCGAAGCGGTAACCTTTCATTTTTTGCTACATGGGTGCTTGCTTCTAATGACAGTTTTTGGCAGTTCATCAGTCTGCAAAATTGTTCCCTCTCAAAATCTACAAGCCATGGATGTGTCTGTATTTGTCATAAATGTGTTACATTAGAATTATCCAATTGACACAAAATAATACTGCTAAAATTGTATTTTCTAAAACTTTTGTGATACTTCCAACATGGTCAGTTTTTTACATAAGGTAAATTTGTCCAGAAATTATAAAAATGGACAAGTCAGAAAATAATTAGTAGACATAATCTAAGTTGTATGGACTCATGACAACTTTAAGAGTAAAATTATAAGAATTTTACATGATTTCTCAAAAAAAAAAATGAGTCGTTAGGAGTTATGATGACTTCACTTTTCAGTATTTTTTTCAGAAATTAATATTAATACGGAAGTCCTCTTGATTCCAACAATGACTTCAAACAACTTTATTTTTCAGAAATTTATAAAGAAGTCTTGTGAAGTCTTCATGATTTTTCCCATGACCGGTAAATATTTTCTTACTCATTTGTTTATGTAATTTTTGGACAAATTTGAGTAGATATGTAAAAGAACCAACATGGTCTTACCTTAAGGTACACATCTATTGCATGATATAAACCATCATCCAGTGGCCTAGCATAATCTGGAATTGCAGAAGCAAGGGCCTGAAACTTAGGCAACTTCAAATTAACATCATGAGCCACCTCAGCAAGATATGAATCTATTAAATTTGCCACTATTGTCATAGGCGCAAGGGCATCAGTTCTAGCTACCATTGGCCCTTCTTCAATTTTGCATGGAGTAGTTGATGCAGTTGTAGTCTGGTATATAGACATAAAATGGTCAACAATCCTATGAATGCAGTCTATATCATAAAGGGTCTCAACCGAGTGTCCCATATTTGGAATCAGAAGATCTACAAGCTCAGCTTGATCAAGTTGTGATCCAATTCTTTTCTCCAAGTTTTCTATGCATGATGGACTTGCATGTAATATCATGGCAGTTCGTAGCAACCTAAGTAGATATTTTGAGGGTGTGACCCCTTTCTTATCAGGAAGAAAAATCAAAATTTCTTCAAGCAATGATCGTTGATCTGCTTCAGAAGTTGTACTGGTAGTGGTTGTTTCATTGTTGACACTAGTTTTATCATTGGAGCTTGCTTGCGAATTCATCAAAGGGACAAACCTCTTAATATAATATATGAGGGATCTAGCAATATTCTCTAGATTCATACCTTTTCCTTCAATGGCTAAAATAAGTCTCTTTAATAAGGGTAAGCTTAACAAACACAAATCCTCGTACCACCAATCATCACTTGGGGACACTGATTTAGTCTCAAAAGAAATTACATTCAATGAGGTGGGATCTTGAGTTGAGTTCTTTGAGCAATCATGTTCTTCCACATATCTATTGAACATGTTTGGGTCAGAACATGCCCTCATTGCTAATGAATCAATGCATCTTGAAACAATGTGTAACTCTTCTGCACAAGTTTTAACTTCCTCACATGTTTGAAGAGCTTTTATAGAGTCTGACCAATTACTAAAGATTTCGTTGAGAAATGACTCAGTCTTCGCAATTAGATTCCCTTCACCATAATTTTCATTCATCTGTAGATACTCTGCTGCACATCTCAGACTAACAACATTTGATGCTGTGACTTCTATTTTTACATTGTAACAAAACTTGGTTACAAGCGCAAATGTTTTGTCTCCACCAGGAACATCATCAAGTTGTAAAACACAATCTGATCCATCCTCATTTGTGAAATCAGTAACCAGTTTCTTGAGCAATCCACTTCTAGAAAGTAATGGGAACTACAACACCAAAATCATGAATGAAAAACATAAGTCAAGATCTAACATGAACTTGAATGCATAGTTAAGACTTGTTTGAGGCCAACAAAAGACGTACAAGGAAAGAGTGAAAAGTAATATGAACAACAACAATAAAACTCATAAACAAGCAAAAGTTCAATTAAAAGGTACACCTTGTGAAGAAGAAATATTGTTTCGCCTACTTTAACAGTAACATCACTTGGAAGTCCGGTCGTGCAATTCCTGAACACACAGAATATTTTAATTTAAAATTAATTCATACTGCAAATTCTATAAAAACAAGTGTTTTGCTTGTTCTATATTTGAAATCATGTTTTACATAGTAAAATCAATCACAAAATAATTGAACATGGTAGAGAATATTGAGCATTATATATATATATATATATATATATATATATATATATATCAGTCATTGATTACAATGCAATGTCATGAAAACTGAATCCTTAGCAAATATTACACCTTGAACCTTCAACCAACTGAGCTGTTAAAGTTCCAGTTTCCTCATGCTTTCAAGGGGCATTTTTGCACCTTTTTGCCTTTATACAATAAATTTCCTCTTTCATCTAAAATTTGGAATAAGCCAATTGTTTGTTTCCTTTTTATCCAACTAAACAGGGTACTGATAAGGTTTTAACATAAGTGAAATTGCATGCACTGTTTTAATTTCCTATTTGTTGGGCATGAAGTTGTAACATACATGATCTTTTGATTTGACTTGAATCTAGGGAATGTGTGATTTGTGAGAAGACAATATCTACATGTTGATTCCAGAGTCATTCAAGATTAATAAATCATAATGATAGGACATATGTGATATTAGTTTGAATTGATAAAAATTGTTACCATGTTTGGCCCTCACGATGAAATGCATCTGATTTTGATCCAAGCCTCATGAAAGCCATTTATGGATGTTGTTGTATGATGACAAGAATTCTGCAATTGAATAGCATGAGAGAAAGTAGGAAAGAGATGATCGGAGAAGATGTGAGTGAGATCTGAGAGCAAAGTGCAGTTTTTGCATTGTGCTTGTGATTACGGTCCAAAACACAAACATGTGGCGAGTCTAATGTTGATGGTAACTGAAATAACCGAAAGATATGGTTGTGCAATCATATATACATACACATATCACATTTCTCTCCCTTTTATCATTACTGTACAAACTTCTAGAAATATATTATAAAAAATCTCATTATTATCTATTTTCGAAATAAGTTCTTTTAAAGGCTTTTTAAACTAGTTTTAAGTTATTAAATGATTTTCCTTCCTCCTCATAAAATATGTTTTTCTTATTTCAAGTTTATGGTAATAAAAGTTATAAAAGTATAAGTGAATGAACTAACTAATAAAAAAATATTACAATAATGAATTACTCGATAACAAATAACATTTATTTATTTGTCAAGAAAAAATATTAATATATATATATATATATATAACAATTTTCTTTATTAACATGAAGATCTAGTGATTTGATATATTATACAGTTAATATAGATACATAACATTTAGATTATTATTTTAATTTTCTTCATAAAATGTTTTATATTTAAAACAACATTTTCAAGATTTAAATTTAAATAATTTTATTTAGAAGACATAGTACTAGTGCCAATAAATATTAGTTTAAAGTTAGCATATTTTTATCTTATTGTCATAAATTTAATAGAAAAGAAGTTGGTGCGTGGGGGTAAGTGTGTACAAGTAATAAGTGTCTATTTTACTTGATTTTATATATGTTTTTGGCACTTTAATTGAATATAATCAACTTAGTTTGAAGTAAATAAACCATCTTTTACTTATGGAGAATCAGATGTGTGAAAATTTAATGTAATTTGTGTGAATTACAACACTTTTTGGAAGAACTCAAGAATGATAGCTAAAAATCTAGAGTTGAAGATAAGAGTTGAAAGACGGTTAGAACATAATTCAAATTTGGCTTTCGTAGTTGAACAACGATATTGGTTCTTAAGTTACAAGAGAAAAACTTCACAACAAAGAGACCTTAGTATATGAACTGAACTATAGAGGAAACCTCCAGTATTGACCACCACAAAAAGGGGCTTGTAAGCTAGAAGAAAATCCATCATGGGAAGGAAACCCCAAGTTGATCACCATGACAATAGCTGAAGTCAAGCCTTTAAAGTCTATAAAAATAAATTCATGCTATATTGTATTTAGTTTTAGCATCTTTTTAAGATTCCTTTAGAAGATTTCTCTTTGTATTTATTGAATATCTTATAAGACACATGGAGGAGAGCAATAGCTTTTTGACTTTAAGTTTAATTTAACTAGGGATGGCAATATGGGCTTGGTCCGTCGGGCCGGTCTGTAGGTCCGTGAAAAAAATACGGGGTGGGCCAAGGTAGTGAACTCGCAGGCCTGTAGTAGCCTGGCCCGCATAAGCCTACGGCCCGCGCGGGCCGGTCCGCAAACCCGTGTAAAAAAAACTGGCACTTGTGTATATTAGTTATTTTTTTTTATGGATTGTTGCATTAACATTCCAAATTCTTGTATAATTGGAAAAGACAAGTATTATGTATTTTTTAATGTGCTAAAATTTTAAAAAATACATTGTGTAAGTCATAGTATGAATATGAATATAATGAAAATATTGAATTATCAATTTATCATCCAACTCCCCAACGTCTTTACTTAATTTTCTGAACTTCTTAAAGTTTCTCAAATTTTAAACATTGAAAGTTTTATCATAAAAATAAAAAAAAAATGCGGGTCAGCTCGCGGGCCAAGTGATGTGCAAGGCGTGCTAGTGATTGCAACCCGCATAAATTGTGCGGGGCGGGGCAGGCCAGCCCGCAATGTACGAGCCTTATGTAGGCCAAGCATAAATAGGTTGGGTTGGCCCATATTGTCATCCTTAAACTCAACCTCCCAAAACAAAAATAGTTTGCAAGGTAAGGTTTGCACCCACCTATATACTATAAATTTGTCTTATTCTAGTCAATGTGAGATTTTCAACAAAACATGCATATACATGAATGTGTGTGTGTGTGCATGTGTGTATTTGTTTATTTTCAATAAAAAAATAAATTAAATAGAAAGTTTGTTTTTTATTTAAGCTATACATTTTAATAATTTTAATTTGATTTAAACAAAAATATTATATTGAAGAGCTTAATAAAGCAAAAAGACATTAATATTCAAATTATAAAATTTAAATAAATATAAAAATAAAATTTAAACATAAATAAATGCATAAAACTAAGTTAATCTATTAATCTACTCTATACCTATACAAATCATTCTTCTCTTTCGCATATACAATTGATATTTTTTATTTTATCCTTTATAATATAATTGTTGTTAATCGTTTATTTAAGAATAAGCGCTATTTTGAAATTTGTTGAATAAAATTGTTTTTTTTTCTCTTTTTTTTCATCATATTTATAAAAATATATTTATAAGTTTGCTAACAAATAAAAATTTACTTTGCGTATAAATTATTCAATTTAAAAATATTAATAATATATATTATAAAAGATTATCTGAAAATAACGTAAATAAATTTATTACTTTTCAAAATGAAAGCAAGTGGAAAGAAACTATTTAATTTGCAAACTTAAACAAAATAAATAAGGAAAACATTATCGAAGAAATTATAGATAATTTAATAAAAAAGTGGTGAATAAGGAAAATAGAATTATACCGTTTCATTAGTAGTTGTCATATTTGATTTATAAAAAATTTAGTATAATATGTAAGCCCAGTTCTTCTGCCCTAATATTTTAAGGGCTGTCTTACAACTGTTGGGCCTAAAGGCTGGTCCAAAAGATAAAGCCACTCCTAGTTGCCCTAACTTACACTTTCACTCTTGCAGAAGAACCAGTTGTCACCTTTCCTATCCTCTCACAAAACGCTCTGCTAGGATTTGCCCTAAGTCTCCTTCGAGCCAACTCAAACCCAGCTCCTACTCCACGTAAGTATCTCTTTCTAGCTCGTATGGTTTTCCATTGATCTTTCTTCGTATTTCTAGTTAGGGTTTCGTAATAATTCATCCCTTGGTTTCGTTTTCTCTTTTGTTTTCAGCCCTCTAGTCCATTCCTAGAGCTGCAGTGCTTGCTGTCGTGCCCGCTGTCATGCTGTCGAGGTCTCTGCTAACCCTTTTCCAAGTACGAGAAGTTAGAGTTTCTGCAAAATCGTTGGTAACATGATTGTTGTGTATGATTCGTGTGATTTAATGTCTGTATATTGCTCTGAGTTTGTGAAGTGTGTTATTGCATTTGCTTGGCCTGGTTTTTGTCTGTTATGCGAGTGAACGGTGGGCGGGGACTGATAATCTCGCCCAAGCGAGCTGGTATCGCCTAGGCGAGATGAGCAGAGGCTCACCCAGGTCTTCTCACGCGAGAGGTCGCTCATTTTGAGCGAGCGAGCATCTCGCTCAGGCGAAGAGGGTCTTGCCTAAGCGAGACAGCACAGAAGCTACTGTTCCAGTATTTCGAGCCTTCGTCTAGGTGAGGAGGGCTCGCCTGAGCGAGAGACCCTCTCGCTTGAGCGAGACTCCTCTGCCTGAGCGAGAGGCTAGGCGAGAGTGTGCGATTCAGTTTGGCTTTTCTTTTCGTTCGTGGATGTTTGGCGTATAAGTAAGGGGATTACTTTATGATGGCATGATGGGGATGAGTATACATGATTAGGGGGGCTTACATGTAATGAATGGTGAGTTTGGCATGATCTTATGTGAATTATACATGAGGGGTTGGATACGTATGTGGTCACAAATCTGGCATGAACAACGGTGAACAATGATGATTGGTAATTCAGTGGCATGATATTGATATGAGGGGAGAGGCTTTTCTCATGATTGGTAACACGAGTTGGTACTGGTTCGACATGTGATAAATGAGGGTCGATTATGGATGTTGGTATGAAGTTTCTATGCATGATGTATGTGTTTATTTCTTGGCCGGTTAGGTAAGTGGTCAGTATGTAATCCCTTGGAGTCTCTAGGTGAGGCTTCACGATCGTGCTTCAATGGTCGGGACGTAATTCCAAGGTCCCTGTTAGTGGGTGTCTATGGTGGTGCCTCATCTGTATGGTATGGTAAGGATTCAAGGTAAGGTTGTATTCTAACACTCTAAGGGGTCAGTTAGTCTCATTTAGAGCGGACTGACTCCTGTGGTGAGAGTAGCAGGAGGTTTGTAATTCATTAAGGGCTAACCTTGTGGTGAGGGAAATTGATTCATTGTAACACTTGTAACACATAACTCGGGGGTGAGCAGAGGTATCCACCACAAGTGCAAGTATCCGCTGAATCCGACCAGATTGTATGTATCCGGATGAGTCGAGTCGAATCCTTAGTGTATTGGTTTGAGAGTCATAGCATGTTGAGTGTTTTATGTATGGTTGGTTGTGAAAGTATATTAGATTACTTGATGAAATTATTTTGTACTCTAGTTTACCCTACTTTTATTGTTGTGTGTTCTGTTGTGTGGTACTCTCTTTTGCGATGATCATCAACTGTTGGTGTGAGCAGATGCGAGGAACACCCGTGGGCAACAAGGAGGTGGTGGTTCCGCTGCATAGTCAGCGTAGACTGGTCTTTAATTTCTTTATGGATTTTCTTTAGGGCTATGGCGCATGTAATTGTTTGTCCTTGGATTTATATACTTTTGTTAAACTCTTTATCCAGTTTTCTTTTGGGCATCGTGGTGTGCCTTAGGTTGTAAGGAGTTGTGTTTCAAACTCCAAGACTACGCTAGTATGTTATATTTATATGACGCTTCCTTTAATTTCGTTTATTAAATTAAATGGGGTGTTACATTTATGGTATCAGAGCGGTCATTCCTCAGGTTTGTGGACTTGGATGTCCGCTTAGCTTTCTCTATGCCTTTCTAAGTGTTCTAGTCAAATTCCTGTCTCATAAAGCCTAACCAAGTGATTTTCGATGTTCCAGTGAGCTATGGCACCTTATCGTAGGAACACTTAATCCTCCCAGGGCGATGCCCCGAACATCGCAAGAGCTATAGAAGCCATGGTAGTTGCTATGACGCAGCAGAGTACAACTATGATGTGTAAGACCCGAGAAAATTAAATAGTTAATTAAATAATTATTTAATAATTGCAGGTAATAGAAGCATTTAAAGTATTTATTGCGGATTGCTATGATGTGAAAAAGTACTAGCTCAAGTGGTTGAGAGTACTTTGATTGTGTGATAGGACTTGAGTTCGAGTCCTATGTATGCCATTTGTATGTTATTTAATTATGAATTTTTATGTTATATATTTGAAAGAGTGATGTGCTCACATAACCTTAGAATTGAAGGAATTATCACAACTGTAAATTGGTTGAATTGGTTGTGCATTTGCTTTGTGATTGAATGGTTGTTTGTTCAAACCTTGTTGGGAACAAAATTGTTCTCTTTTTGCCAAATTTTCCTTGGCATGAATGTGAAAAGGTTTAGAAACCCTAGTAGCCAAGAAGGCAGTCGTGAGTGCTGAAAAATATGCTATGAGGGGTATTGAATAGCCATTAAAACATTTTCTTTTTCATCTTAATTTTCATTTTAGGGGTTAAAGGGAAATTAAGAGTGGACTAATTTTGAGAGAGAGAGAGGGTAATCACGGGGTTAGAGGCCTAAAACAGTGGGGTGAGTATTGAACCACGGGTTTTGGCATATTTGCACGAATTGCAGAGGAGGATTAGAGTGGAAAACCAGTTTTGGGAGTGCAAGCCAAGAACAAGGGTGTTTTGGATTGAAGACACATCAAATCTGCATGTAGCAAGGAGTCGAGGTAAGGGGAGTTGTTTTCGAGTGTTTTAATCATATTCACCATATTGTGCCTTGATTGTTCAAAATTGCATGTTTCCTTCTGTTTTCCGCACTGTTTTATCGAGTTTCTGGGTTTTTCCCAAAAACCGCCTGGCGGTTCAATCCCTACCACCAGGCGGCTCATCAGTGGTGGGCGTTGTTCTTATTTTGGCTTGAATTGCCTAGCGGTGATGGATATCTGCCAGGCGACGCGACACTGTTCGCGTTCTTTCTGGGTTGTTTTGATGTTGTTCGTGCGGAAATCATTATGGTTTCTGAAATTGATGTGTGTAGATCATATTGGGTGCATTGTTGATATGAAATTAACCCGAATTTAGGGTATGGCAGAGTTTCGGACATACCGTGTATAGAAATCTGTGATCATATGCTCAAGTGTGAGAAGGGATTTAATTAGGGTTAATTCTAGAATGGTAAAAGCTAAGTAACGAAATTAAGAATTTGATTGCGAATAGAAAGTCCAGTTTATCATATATGTATTACTGTAATTTGGTGCGTTAGGCAACAAGGATGGATTCATAAAAGGCCTGAAGTCACTCGTAGGTATGGAGGATTCTGCATTTAGACAGGTACTGCTGTACCGCCTGGTGGCGCTATGCTTGCCGCCAGGCGATAACGAGGCCAGGGGTTGTTCTATGAAATTCAGGTAGCGGTGTACAGGGCTATTGGGAAGAGTTGTGAGTCTGTTTTGGGAAGAAATTATCTGTGAATGAATTGTGGTTGAATTGGGCATGGAAAGACGATTAAAATGGGGACTTTAAAATGATTAGATTATAATAATTGGATGAGGTAGGAAATAGGTGTGAGGTATTAGAAATTAGCTAAGAGTTAAACAGGCATACTGCAGGTATTGAGTATGAATCTTGAGTCCTTTGGTGGGGCTGTGGTAAAGGGATTGGAAAATAATTAGGTGTTGGGTATTGTGGAAATGGACAATCCTGTAAGTATGGAATAAAGATATATTAAGACTATTGAAAGGAAAGTGTTGGTCATTACAGTGTGGTATATTTGGGGGTGTGATTAAAGGTATTGAAATGTTAGCTGTTTTCATAGGTGTGGATGGAGTTGCTATATTATGATAATGCTCTTGTTAATTGAGAAAACTTGAATAGATGGATTGATCATTGTAAAGTATAGGTACTTGATTACATATGATAGTTGTAGACTAACCATAATGAGGATTCGATATTGGAGTCTCTATTTGGTCCTTGGAATTGAGTTATGCAGCAAATCAGACTAATT
>Ga0099822_1009844_pt1 | contig 11957 bp, 4 predicted proteins | sample CowpeawhiteBW_FD_76839 | JGI IMG/M metagenome (GOLD analysis project Ga0099822, IMG submission 76839) | Root nodule microbial communities of legume samples collected from California USA - Cow pea white BW | ecosystem: Host-associated > Plants > Roots > Nodule | place: USA: California | collected... | reverse complement strand
TATAAATATATATATATATATTTATATATTTATTTTTTTTTTTTTTTTTATAATAAAAAAAAAAATATATATATATATATATATATATATATATATATATATATATATATATATATATATAATACTAAGATGTTAAAGCTTTATAAAAAAATTAATATTTCGAGATGAAAAGGAGAAGACTCCAAAAAAGTCATACTTCACATATGAGGATTATTCGTTGAGTCATGGATGGAGTCTAAAGAGAGATTCACATGTAAAAAATTCTCTAATTTTCAAGTTAGTAAAAATATGAGATTAGATGTTCAATTCACATCCGTAAGAAACAATTTGAATTTTTGATAAATACATTTGTTAATAATTACTAATAGAATTATAAATCGTAGGTATTTCGAAGGCGACCCTTACAAAGGATTTCGCCGTCGATAAGTTCGTTGATAAATATTAAATAGACTTCTAAGTCAGTTTTTGTATGTCTACTTACCACACATAAAATAGTACATACAAACTTGCATTATAAACAATAAATAAACCTACCAATTATAGAGACAAAATACCAATATTCAATACAATCAACATATCCAAGTTTATCACATGAAACGTAAACATATCACAATACTAATTAAACATAATGATGTATGTAAAAATAAAGTCAAACAATACCAAACTCAATCAACTTAATCAAACTAAATGTGAGGTAGCTCTGGTATTTGGTTGAGTTGGATTGGGTTTGACTGGACTGGTGCAGGTTGAACTAGTGTGAGCTATTGTTGGGACGGTGTTAGGTTGGACTAAGGTAGTTGAAGGGTCTGGTAGTCAGGAAGTAGCAATGTCAAGACTAGATTGTGTAGGGATTGAAACTGTCCTTTCAATTCCTCATAAGCTTGATCACGAGCTTTTAGTCGTTGTCTAAGGTACGTAATGTCCTCAACATTGAAAGTGGAAGAATATGGTTGGTGCATTCAAGCTACCGCTTCCACCTGGATTTGTAGCAAGTTGTCCTACCCCATATAGTCTTCCTTTATTCTTTCTACTGGCAACCTCAACCCAACACTTAATCCTAATTGTCTCATTTGTTGCAGGATCATCAATATTATTGTCTTCTGACCTGCAAAAATCTATTTTCAAATTGTTCCTGTTCAGTAAGCAAGAAGGCATTAGTTAAATATAGTAAAAATTAAACTTTTATGGGAAAAAAGTGAAAGTGTTTGCTTACATGTGTGTTTTTATAGTTTAATTAGTTTCCTCTTATTATTTCTCCCTGTCAACTACGTTTAACAAACAAGATTTTCCCTACTATTCAACTCAATACTATATCTCTAAATAGGAATTACTGAAAATAAAATGCTTTCAAACTAATTGCATCACCAAGAACGAATCAACTATACTACACTCGATATATATTATTGTCAAAATAATGTAAGAATTTATTTTTCATGTTGCATATCACTATTATTATTATTATTATTATTATTATTATTATAACAATAGTATTTTATGATAAAATATTTACTTTTATGAAAATAATATATATTCATTTATTTATATGAGAATAAAAAAAGAAAATTTGAAAATTGAGAAAAAAAAGAAGTAAAAGTAATGTTATATTTTTAATCTTTTAAAATTTTAAAATATTTTATCAGAGGACACAAATCCATTGTTTGACTTAAGTAATGTTATTGTGAGGAGTTCCATTTAGTTATGTTGGACTTCTAACTTCTACTAATGCAGCCAAGCACTTTTCTTTTGTTGCCAAATCCACGTAAGTCCTGATCAATTGGAATGGATTTGGAAAATGTTGAAAAAATGCCTTAGATGCTGTTAAAACAGTTTCTAGTCTAGTTTCAATAAATAAATTATTAATGAGTTATTATGCTGTTAGGGGATTTTGTCAGTTTTCTTTTTAATATGGTTTCTTATTTTGATTTCCATTATTTGTAAAAGATCTTAATAATTAATTGGGAATATAAAAGAAGATAATTTTTTATTCATTTGCTGGTGTTTTCTGACTTATTTTCACTATAATTATCACTCTCAAAGCTATACAAACAATTTGAATCACTTGAATGATTAGGGGCAGCTTACCGGTTTGGATAGTCTAAAACAAATTTGAGAAAGTGAGGTTTTTTATTTAAAATTTATTTTTAGAGTTTTTTTATGTAAAATTATTTATTAAATTATGATAATTAATTTTTTAATTTTTTTTGAGATATTGTTGATCTTAAATAAGTTTTTATTATTTTTAATTATGAAAAACTCATTTTTTTTCCAATGCCTTGGATAATATATATTTGTGTACAATCATCATTTAGTCTTTTAATCTCTTCCTTATTACCATGGGTTTGAGAATCAAAATTATCTTCATCACTAACTACTTCTCTTTCTCTATGGTTGCTTTCACCTATATCTATGTTGTTATTATTTTGTTTTCTAATTATTCTAATTCATTTTTCTTATATATTTTTATAAGTTTATTCATAGCTCCTTTACATAATGCAATTAAAGCCTCAATTATTCTCTTCTTTTGGAATTTTGAATAGTTTGATTCAAATTTTATAGTTGACATATTTCTATATTTTTATATGAAATAAAAAATTATAATATATAAAACACTATTAAAGGTAAGTATATAAAACAAATGAGTCCACACAATAAAACCTAGTTTTGGTTGTCAAAAAAGTAAACTCGATAGTAGACTTGTAGTATCCCGAAGTCTCAGGTCTCTTTCTCCTTTTCAATTCTCAACTTTTTCACAAACCTGTAGAGTTTATTTAAGATTAATCATGAATATAAATAATTAAAAAACAATTATTGTTCTTCTCACCTCAATAGCAAGTGTTTTTACCCTAAAACTGAATTATCTTTTTACATAAAACTCAATTTGGAATTATGCTTCAATTAATCTATTATCCATAAAAAGACTAAACCCTAATCTAACTAATAGTTTTGTTAAACAAATTTAGTTCCTCATTAATACATATGCAAAAAAAAAACTTTCGAAAATTGTAAATCAAAAAGTACCGAAAAAAATGGGAAATAAAACGCATTTCTAATTCTAATACAAAACCAAAACAAAATAAAAACAACAACAACACAAATAGAAAAGAAAAACATACTAACTGGAAAAAAAAGATGAAAAAATTAGTACACACGAATAATATGAGATTCACGAATGTAATTTGGCAAACCCCTATAAAAAAAGACTCTTAGAAGAGAAGGAAGTAAAGAGAGGTAGAAGTCACAAAGAGATAAAAGAATAAAAAAAGAATATAAAATCTAGATTTATTATAAGAGAATAAATCTAACTAATCATTCTCTTCCTTGTAAAAAAAATTATAATTTACTAAATAAAGTTTTACCCCCATTAATTAACAAATTAACACACATTAATAGTAATTTAATTAAATTTTATTCTCAAACATCAACTTATAATTAATTTATTTGAGCTATATTAGTAATAAAATTATTTTTTGAGGTCTTTTTTCTTAAACATAATTTTAAAATTAATTTAATCGAGGTATATTAGTACAAAAAAAAATTCAAGCCGTTATTTCTTAAACAATTTTACAATTAATAATTTAATAGTTAGTAGTAAAAAAATTTTTTGTAGGCCTAAAACAAGTGCATTACTTGTTTTACCTTTGAGACGACCTTGAGAATGAGTTATGTGTAAGGCCCACTTTATCTTCTGTCCAATGTTTAAGGGTTGGCCCTAATCAGTTGGGCTTAAGGCTGGCCCATGGGGTGTCCAAAACCCCTAAACCAGCCTAACCCTCTCATTTTCTGCCCACTCTGCAAAATTAGTGCTTTACTCCTCCCCTTTGATTTGCTTTCAGAAGCTTTGCTAGGGTTTGAACCTCCTTCATCTTCAAGCTAGCTCAACTTCATTTTTACGTCACGTAAGTGGTCTTCAACCCATATCCTCTTTCCTCTAGTCATATTTTCGTGTTTTTAGTTAGGGTTCACCGTAGGGAGCTTGTCTTAAATTTGTTCCGCTGTTTTTCAGCTCTCGAATCTACTCCTAGAGCTACTGTGCTCAACTGTTTGGGTGTCCGAGTCCTTAGCTAGCATTTTCCAGGTAAGGGAAGCTAGGGTTTCGTGTTTTAGATTTATTTTGCCTATTTTTGGTTCTGTTTTGCATATCTGGTGATTATGTGGTGTTCATGATGGAATGAATATGCATTTTTTGCCGTTTGGATGAATCTCTGGCTTTGCAGGTGTGAAACAGTGAGGGAGAACTGCTATTTTCGCCTAAGCGAGCTCGTCTTGCATAGGCGAGAATAGCAGAAGCTCGCACAGGGGTTTTTGCTCGAGCACTCGCTCAAGCGGGAAACTAAATTTTTAAGCGACGAACCATCTCGCTCAGGCGAGATGGCCTCGCCTGAGCAAGAGTTCACATAACCTCCCAAAGCCTTCATTCGTGGTCTCGCCTAAGCGAGAGCCTGCAGCTTGAGCGAGACCACTCCTCTCGCATGAGCGAGGGCTCCTAGCTTGAGTGAGAACCTGACGTAGACCATGTTGTTTTCTTACATAATTGTTGTTGGTTGCATGATTGGCTGGTTTGCTCTATTTAAAGTATGAAGTATGTGAATATGCATGTAATATCTGATTATATGGGCTGGAATTGATGAGTTTGGTATGATCTTGGTATGGAACATGAATGGATGGTTGGTTATAAATGTTGGCATGAAATTGATATGCATGATAACTTTATGCTTGGTTGTTAAGACATGATTTTGGTGTGGTTTAGGGCCTAATTCCATGGATCTCTAGGTGAGATCTCATGATGGTGCCTCATTGGTCAGGGCGTAATTCCACGATGATTTCGTGGTGGTGTGTCATGGTTAAGACGTAATTCCATGACCCATGTTAGTGGGAGCTCATGGTGGTACCTCATGCTTAGGACGTAATTCCACGAAGGTTCGTGGTGGTGCCTCATTATATAATCTAGTAAGGATTCAAGTAAGGATTGCATTCTAACACTCTAAAGAGTTAGTTAGTGTAACGTCCTAGCCGGAAATTACTTATTAAAATAAATAAAAATATAAATAAATTAACAACCTCATTTATTTATCATCGATTCCCAAAAACGCGGGAAAATTTAAATTTAGAAATCCAACGCTCCATTACAAAATAAGGAAAATGGGTCACATCGTTCATATTACCAACAAAATGTCTAAAAATTTTTACAATTTATTCCATAGTGCAACATAGTAACTAGTAATAAAATCCCAAAGATATCCCCACTTCGTCTCAAGCATCTGCCTGCTCACATGCATCAACATCTGCTCCCATATAACAAGTTACATGATCATCGCCACACACATACAGATAGGGTGAGCTCATTTAAATAAAATAAATAATATAATATTAAATACTATATTAACAAATGTAAACCCGGGTTAGTACACTTTCCCCCTTTCTTTTCACAACTTCACTTCCAACACTTGCCTTTAGACGTCTATCAATTCTATACCCTTTAAGTGAGAACAATGATCGATCTTCGCTGCACGAGTGTCCACTCGCCCCTCCGACTACAGGCCACCACCTGATAGTCCACACATGGGAATAACATTGCCACAGCATCTCACTGTGACACCAAGTGGAGCTCCCCGAAACAAACATAAAGTTTGCAGCCGTTCCAGACTACCAAAACTCTATCAGAATCACTCTGAAGAGGGCAATCACCCGAACATCGCCGTACGAGCCACAACTCGCACACTCCACTGGACTTCCTAAACCACCAGGCTACAACCTACAATGGTCACGTGTTATTCCAATACGGTTTACACTCGTAACTGGACCCCTAGCCAAAGCCTCGCATCATGTACCTCACCTAAAGCTGTGTAGAAACCTTCCCTCGCGCACTATCACTGAACCAAAACTGCCTGGCGCGCATCACACGCCGCTAGGCAGAACTTAGCTCCAGGCGCCTGGCAGGCATCACACACCGCCAGGCGCCACGTGCCTGCAGAATCACCTCTGCACCGTCACCGCCTGGCGAACTTCGCCCTGCCATCAGGCGCCACTCGTCGCCACCGCTTAGCACACCCGTCTCGCACCGCCAAGCGCCCCTTGCCTTCCAGGCCTCCTACTTCCTTGCCCCGCCTGGCGGAACCCACCTTACTGCTAGGCGCCCTGCGCATCTAGTGACCACTGTCACTGTTTGAGACTCTACTGCCTGGCGGCTCGCTCTACACCGCCAAGCGTCATACCAGTAGCCCCAGACTACTGGTTTTTGACACTTTCAACAGATATCAAAGACCCAATTTCATACCACACACCAATATATATCTCAATGGTACACCAAGCACGATTCTATACCATATTATTGTCTACACCATCCAATCACGCCAATAATAACTTGTAATGTTGCACCCACTCTTCATAAAATAACACAACCAATATAGCATATTAGCCACACACCCAATAAACACAAGTTTCATGCATCCAGACCTGTTTACTAAACATAATGTATTCTTTATTTTTCATGAGTCATTTTATTAATTTACCCAAATCTATAATCATACAATTTCCCCTTGTAGTGTCCAAATCACTGATTCTCCAGTACCTCCGTCCCTTAACCTATTTCCACATACAATTCTGATATAGTTTAATTGCTTATATCCCCACTATCACATAATTGGACCCAAATCAGTTTACCCCGTCAACAGTTATAGTCAATTCCCTCATCAGTCAAGTTTCTTCTCACGCTCCATATCTACATACATAATTTTATATACCATGGGTGCGGTTAACTGCATACTATAGTCCTACACGAAATAAAGACATGTAGTCTCTGCCATTATGATGTCGCCTGGCGGAAATCACGGTACTGCCAGGCAGCGCATACCAACTCCAAGGCTGTCCAGGTTTCCCATCCTCATCATGACCCCATCTAATCCCATACTACCCATACAGTATTCGTTCATATTTAATTTCAATTACGCACCTCGTAAAGAATTCACAGCGGATCATCTTAACATCAATTTTGGTAAACAGTACATTTTCCATGGCATGCTTCAGTCTAAACATTCCCAATTTTCACAGCAAAAATCATAACCCCGATCATCATACAAGGCGACGAAATTCCATCAATTGACACATTAAGAACCAATCACATAAAGCCAGTCATACACATACATTATCAATTCGATACAGACCCTTCCACGTCACTGACAATCCAACCAAAATTGAAAAAAAATTAACAACAGCATCGACAGCGCCTGGCGGGTCACTCCCGACCACCAGGCAATTCATCCACCAATACAGAAAACTAGCACAACTACATGTGCCGTCTGGCGGCACATGAATTGCCGTCAGGCGGTTTCTGGAAAAATCCAGAAAACGCGCACCAGACCAAAACTCAAATATTTAGCAGTTCTATCATGACCCAGCACACCTTTTCATATGATTCAGCAATAAAACATGCAGTAAGAACTCCCCTAACCTGGAATTCCTTCGCTTAAAATGAAATGCTTGCGTTCTTTCCTTGAGTTCCAACAATTCCTCAAGCTCTCCCGCTGCCCAGCCCTTCAATCCCACTCCCTACTCACTGTTTCTCTCTGAATTTGTGCAGCCCTCAATACCCCAATTGTGCAAACTCCAAAACCCTCCTCTCTCTCACCATTAGCCCTTTAGTTGGGTCTTAATTATGGTTAAATTGCCTTAAAACGAATTTTTGCCATTAATCCCTCATTAACCTCCCCCCTTATTGACCTATTACCTTCTGTTTTTCGGCCACCCCTTGCTGCCATACACCCTAGGGTTTAGGTGCCTCTTCATGTGCATGCTAGAGTAACTTTTAAGCAAAAAAGAAAGTACTTTGTTCAAACCAAGGTTTGAACCCATCACCACACAATTCCAATTCAAATATACAATCAATTCAACCAAGTCGTATCACATGATAATATTTATATGTCAAACATTATATCCTTACTTATCACACCCAATCATCTCTAAAAAAATTTACTAAGAATTAAATAACACACAACTGGCATACATACTCGAACCCAAGTCCTCTCACACAACCAAACTACTCTCAACCACTTGAGCCAGCACTTTTCCACGTCAAGAATGTTAGAATTTAATGCCAAAAAGGCTTCTCTCACTCGCATTAATTAAATAATTAATTATTTAAATTTAGTAGGTCTTACAGTTAGTCTCACGTAGAGTGTACTGACTCAAGTGGTGAGAGTAGAAGGAGACCCTAATCTTTGGCAGGATAATGGCTTTAGATGTTTAAAGGCTAACCTTGTGAGTGGTAGAGTGAAACCCATTAGCAATTGGCTCTGCAGAGCAATAGAGGCCACCATAAGTGCAAGCATCCGGTGAATCTGACTAATTATATGTATCCGGATAATCGTGTCTTGAGTCTTAGTGTCTTGTTTGCTGGTCATCACATGCTTGATTGATGTATGTATCTTTGGCTATAAAATTGTAAGCAATTGTATGATAAACCCTTTTTCTACTCTAGCTTACCTTTTCTACTTGTTTGTATGTTCTGTGTGGTTTTCTCCTGTTGCGATGATCATCAATTTATTGATGTGAGCAGATGCGAGAACTCCCCGTGGTCATCATGGTGATGGAGATTCCGTTGCTTAATTCGTCTTGGGTCAGATCCCGCTTATCTTTAAGTTTTTCTTTTAGGGCGATAGCCCTTGTATTATCTTGCTCTTTAAGCATTCATTTTGAATATTGTCGATCTATTACTATGTCTTGTTAATGGCAACGTGGTGTGTCTTAATATTTTCTTCTAAATACCTTGGATATCTATAAGGAGTGACATTATACTCCGCAACTTTGCTCTTTATATTATATTGCGTGATATTTCATTTAATTATGTTATTCTTTAAATGGGACATTACATTATGTAACAACTCAATCATACTAGATAAGTCTACTATCTAGATTATCATATAACTAGTATTAAATACACATATAAAAAATAGATAATATAATTATATTATTATAGTCCTCCACATTTGAAAATCTCTAAAATAATGTTTCAAAACAAAGAAGGACTATTCTAATACAAAATTTAATAATATGTCTATTTTTGTAAGACACTAAACATCAACTACACACATAACCACAACCATAAAAAGTAACACACAAGGTAAGTTAGAGAAAATTTAAATTATACTACTACTTTTAAATACTAATTATAAGGGTCAAACACTTTTTTCACAACTCACATCACACTAAATCATCAAATGTCTAAAAGGTATCACGCATACAAAGACCCTCATGGCTCTTTCATACACAAATAGACATCTGAATCAACCTCTGAAGGATTAGTGTATTTATTACAATTTGAAACCCTGCACTTGTCATCAGTTATCCACTCATGCTTCTCAAGTGTTGTAACTATATCATGTTTGGGTCGCATCTCGATCCATAGAGTATGACATGGTAAATTCTATATTGCAAGTTCAATCTATTACTAAAACTCCATATTTAAACCTCCTGCAACTCTTACAGCTAGTTATCTTCCTCTATATGAGTCTAATACTAATAAAGTTAGGATGATCTAATTCTGATCTTTGTTGTTAATACACTTCACATACCACCACATAGTAGTATTCCAAAACTATGAATAATTACATCTACACACTACAAGAATGTCACTGTTTAGCTTCCAAAAATGGCATCGGCCATAATGGGGACGCAAAAGGACGTGGGCTAAACCTACGCACAACCCACTCTATAGTATTTATAAAAAAAAAGTAATTGTTTTTATCGTCGGCTTGGCCGATGCATAATATAAAAATCAATCGTCGGCTGGCCAATGCATATGGATTCAATAATTGGCGTCGGCTGGCCCACGTATATATCTCTTAAATAAATAAAAAAACAAATCTTTAATTAGGTTATGTTTCGCGGTGAAGTTTTCCCCTTTTCTTAATTTTATTTTGGCTCCACCATTTGGTTTCTCTAACATAAACCCTTTGCCCCTCTTTCGCAACACAGTGTGCCACAACCATAACCATTGCATCATTTTTCAATGTGTGCCGTCTCTTTTCTACAATGAGTGCGAGACGAGAAGGTTTGGAATTGGTTAAGCGGAATCGGGGGTTCATGTGAAGGCGAGTTCGTTCCCTGTAATTGTGGAGAGTTTGCTTATGCATTCACTGTAAGGGCTTCTTCAAGTCATCCTGCACTCTTCCACGATCTATCGCACACTGCATTGGTCTGAGAGCATCGCTTCTGTGCTCAACTTCAAAGCCCTTTCCAACAACACTCTCGCTTCTTCGTTCCAGTCACCCCACGAGCCAACAAGGGGAGCAAAAAGATTTTGGTTTCCATTTTCAATTTCCAGTAACTCCTTATCCCTCTCTTTCTTAATTTTGGGTTTTTCCTATTAAGGTTTCTTTGTTGTGTGTGTTGGGATGATTAAATTTGATTGATTTTGTGTCATTCTTGCTTTCTCTATCTGCTTGATGCACATTTTGGGAGGCACGTTCTGGGAGGCTTTGTTGATGCTTAAGACATGCTTTTCAACTACAGCTCTTTAATTTGAACACCAAGAGTGAAGGCTGCATTGTCCAGTGAAGATTCAGAACTGGTTGGTGTTGGTCATTAAGCGTTTTAAGTGGAGGTAAACAACTTTTGGAAATAACATATTACTTTGACTCTTGAATAGCATATTATTGATATGGAAACTTGTAAAAGAGGTATGAGCTTGTGTGTTTGCTGCTATTCTTTAAGACATTAGCATAGATTGATTAGAATGTTTGAAATGTGTATGGATAGGTATTAGATGCAGGTTAAGCAATTGGATAAGGCTTCTGGGATCCCCTTGGAAACAGATTGGTCATTTCAAATTACGTAGTAATTTGCGTAGGCTTAGCCGACGCAAGGCCGACGCTAACAATTGAATTTCTAATTGTTTGCGTTGGCCAGACCCACGAAAATAACCTATTTCAGCTTCCATTTCTGTATTTCGTGGGCTTGACCCACGCATAGCCCACGCAAAAGTCAGAATATTGCGTTGAAATCTTCCAATTTGCGTCGTATTGACCGACGAAAACTATTTGAATTTCTTTTCCCTTTTAATTGTTCGTGGGCTTGACCCACGCACGAGAAATTATTATTATATTTGTTATTCATTTTTGTCGGTTTAGCCGACGAGAAATTCGCAGAAATCGTGCGTCCCCATTTAGCCGACGCAAATGACCTTTGCATCTAGGAAATGGACGTGGGTCACGTTGCCGTCGTTGGACCGACACCATGTGCATATTATCGTTGGCTTTTTAGTTGTAGCGTAGATTTTTGGCCGACGAAAAGATAAAAAATTCTTGTAGTGACATTCCACATAATTTATACCAAACCATGCCACAAAGTACAAGAATTAAAATTATATTTATAAGTGAAACTCGTCCAACGACTACATCACTCGCCCAACGAAAATATATTACTAATACTCTTTGTTTTCTCATAAAACTTTCCTGCTGAGCAAATACAAACTTAACCAATGAGAGAATACTAGGATTACATTCTTTAAAATTTGCCCAATGAAAATTCTCTCGCTTAGCGAGTTAAGTACACACATCACTCTTTAGATTTTGTTATTTTTATTTTTGCTCAGCCAAGGTTTTACTCGCTCAACGAACATACTTCTTAACACTACTTTTGACAAGCTCACCCAACGAGTAAAAGTGTTAGAACTCTCTAGATTGCAAATTATGTATTCTCGCTTAGCGAGCTACATGCTCGCCCAACATTTGCATAATTCTATAAAACCATATTTGATAGTAGTTATCCTAACCCATTAGTTTACCAAGGCATTCCACTCATATTCTGGATGCCAACACATTACAATGTTATCAAATGTTTCACACAAATCTAATCAGGTTACACAACCATTCAGATTCACAATTAGTACAAAAAGAGATCTCGGATACATACTACAATCAATACAATTATATATATATATATATATATATATATATATATAT
>Ga0099822_1009840_pt1 | contig 11961 bp, 6 predicted proteins | sample CowpeawhiteBW_FD_76839 | JGI IMG/M metagenome (GOLD analysis project Ga0099822, IMG submission 76839) | Root nodule microbial communities of legume samples collected from California USA - Cow pea white BW | ecosystem: Host-associated > Plants > Roots > Nodule | place: USA: California | collected... | reverse complement strand
TTAGGTTTGGTGTATAAATGGGCAAAAGAGTGTTTTACCTTGAGGAGCTTAGGCCCTTGGTCTTCCCTTTGTCACTCTAAAGTGTACGCCTCTTAATTAAATAAAATTTCTCTCAACAATGATCCTAGTGTGGGTTGCTATGCCTAGTTCAGATGAATGTTGTTCTAGCTAGTAGAGTTTAAATGTACAACAACGTAGCCCGTATTGTATGTAAATGGCACTAGTTAAATGTGACGCATGCTATGATCATTTGAAAACTATTGGTAGGGTGGCCATTTATTGCATGCTCGATTACGAACATTGTAGTGTGTATTTGTATATTATTAGGACTAGGATAGGCTAGGAAGCATACAAATAGAATAACTGTCATTATGAAATGTATATATCAGTATGTTTGGATTCATTTGGAACAGTATCTCCGAATATTGTCACTTTCTGTTTTTTCATGAACTTGCTGAAAGTGAAGTTTAGATATAGTAACCATTTTATGCATCATTACTAAATACTTGGATCTTGGTGTGAGGCTTTGGCGAATGACCATTCTTCCTCCTTTTGTTTTATTATGCTTTAGAAGTTTATGATTATTTATCTGGATAACATTGAGAAACTTGTATTGAGAACTTCTAGTAGTAAAAAATGGGATTTTTTGTACTAGTCCCTTTTCATGTTACATGTGTGGCGGGTTATGTTGAAGTTTTAACTAGTTAGTAAATTATTTTAAACTGTACTTTCCTTATTTTAGGTATTGGGATACAAGGCAGCCAAATCCAGTGCATACACAACAACTTCCTGATCGGTGTTATGCAATAACAGTCAAACATCCTCTGATGGTTGTGGGAACTGCAGATAGAAATCTGATTGTATTCAACTTGCAAAATCCTCAGGTAATCTTTCATTCTTCTTTCTAAATTATTTTTCTGTGTTGTTTGTAGGTTTGAATGAAATAGGTTGGCATCGTAATGTAATTTTTACTTTTATGCTTATGATGTGAATTTTTCAACTAGAAATTCTATTACTGTTGTCTAATTTGTGTAACATGAGTGCTAGTGATATATAGGTTCAGAAGTGCAATCTTCACTGCATGTTACTGTGATTGATATTTTAGAACAATAAAATAACAGGAAATGAAAGATAATCTGAAAGTGGTGTCTTATCAGCCCAAACCCACAGTATCCCCACACTAGAGAATATTCTCAGTGATCTCACTCTTCTCAATAACTAAATCCCGTGCCAACCCTTCCCTCCTTCCTCTTATTCTTTATAACTAATTGATTACAAGTCAAGCCCTGCCACCCCTGCCAGCTGAATATCCTTAATTCTGTTGCTAATTTTGCTATGGTGCACCCTCCAAATCTTTGGCCTATTTTCCACATTTCGCATGTGCTGCCCCAAGTCTCTGTTTTTCCATTGGCCAGTGTGTGATTTTGTTGCATCATGTGAAATATGCATTATCTGTTTTTGGCACTTCCGCTCCTTGCAAGTATAATGGTTTAGATTTCTACAAGAATTTGCACAACACAATATTACATTGCCACCTTCACTTGTGCGCACTGCATGCACTTTACAGGAACCGGATCTGGATCATCTGAACTTTACTCAGTATTATTACACCTTAGAAAAGCACTAAAATTAGTTAGATTGTTCTGTACGCACTGCGTTATTGTTCTCAATATCTTGTTAACCAAGTAACCAACACTATAGGAGTATCTCTTTCAGGAGTCAGCAAATAAGAGAAAATATAGGATTTATCTTATAGGTCGTCGCAGCGATTGAAGAGTGTTGAAAATATAAAGTGAACCCATGAAAATGCAACCTCATTTGAATATGAATGCCCATATTTAACCATTATATTTTCCCTTTTTGTGCTTTTGTGTGTACATACATATACTTATGTATATATCAGGGATGTAATGTAATAGGGATAGGATCTATTCTTTGTAATGAGAAGAATAGGTATTGACCATTAGATCTTACAATGCATGGTCAATATTAAAATCCAAAAATTATTTTAAAAGATTAGTGACTATCCATGTGTGCCTGAATGACCTAAATTTACTCCTATTCTCATTAAAAGCATCCTCCACGTGAAATGGCTCCTATATGTATACAGTTACTTTTCAATCTACTTGCTGTTTTCACATGATTTGTTTGTATTCAAGTGGTCTATTCTTTTGGGTTTTACACGTATTTAATAAGTATAAGGAGCTATTGATTTCAATAAATGTCAATGATATTTGTTATTCTTCTAATTTATATTGAAATGCCAACAGACTGAATACAAGAGAATTGTATCTCCACTGAAATATCAGACAAGATGTGTTGCAGCTTTTCCAGATCAACAAGGTTTTTTGGTATGTGTTCAGTTCTCACTTTCATTTAAATACACTAATAAAAGTCTTATTGTTTCCTTCTTTAGTTTATTTTTAATCTTGTTACTGCTATGATATGGGACAATTTGACACTTGGTTTGGGCTTATTCTCAACATGGTATCAGAGTGGTCCAATCCTACTTTGCGAGTCACTTAATGCCTAATGAAATGTAATGTTATTTTATTAATATTTATTTTTGTACCCAGCTTTAGGGTTTTAGGCATATGCCTTGCCTCTTTTTGTATCCTATATATATACATCAATAAAAACCACAACATTGTAGGTTGAGTACACTGCGCTCTATCATCTTATTCAAGTTGGTATCAGAGTGGGTATGATCCTGCTTTGTTTTCTTCATTGTCTCCCGGCAAAGTCCGCCATCATCGTCACGGCTCTTGACTGTTGTGTCTACCATATTTTCTGCTATCTGACACAGTTTTGTTAAAACAAGTTAGGGTGTGGTGTGCCTTGAGGAACACCGATTCTGGTGCGTGTATCCACGCTTTGTCATTTGCTGATCTATGCGCATTCCAATTGTGGTGTGTGTCCTTCATGTACCACCTTCTCGTTGTCAGAACCAATTGACCACACTTCTGTTTGACTTGCCGGACTCTTCCATTTATGTTTTTGACCTCATTTTACTATTCCAACGTACATTTGTGTGGGACACATGCTCTCATGAATTTTGGGTTTCTCTTGTCTGATCTCAAGTTTGATCACTGTTCTCCCTTTGTGAAATGGCTTCAATAGGTTCTGCTCCTATCTTTTTGGCTACGTCGACTATTACAAGTGAGAGACTTAATTTGAAGAATTATTCGTGTTGGTCTGGCTCCATGGAATAATGGGTTTCTTAGGATACCATGACCACTTTGAAACTGAAGTTAACTTTATTTCTGATGCAAACAGATCCTCCTAGCAAACACCTCTATGATTTTCATAATAAGCTAGCATCTCTTAATGAAACCATGATATGACCTTTAATGTGAGGAAGCTCAAGCTGATGTTGAAGTGAATATGTTCTTGCAAACTAATTCATTAGAAGAAATTAAAATGAAATTCAACTAGTTGTACATGGTGATAATATTTTTTGTCATGAATACAAACTATGATCTTTGTGATCATATTCTCTGTACCCAATAAGTTTTATCAGTGGTGAGTTTGATAACAAGACTTCTTTGTGTTCTAACTCTTAAGAAAGGAAATCTGCTTATTGAAGTTGAATCTTGTGTAATGGTATCCATTTATGGAAAAGGAAGTCGTAGCAATTGAGGATGATGTCGTGGTAGAGGTGGTCATCCTCAATACTCCTTTTTAAGAGAATGGGGCAATAGAGAAATGCTATTCCTTGCAAATTGTTCTGCAAAGTAGCAAATATCTCCAAATCTGAGAAAGTTGAATCCAAGCTTTTTTATGAAGAATATTAAAAATATTTGAGCTTGAAATCCAAGTGTGAAAGCGTGGTTCTAACAAAGAGAAGATGAACATAAACTTAGAATAAGAATACAAATAAAACAAAAGAGAAATAACAAGAACATCTCAGCAACTCGAAGGAAACAAAGAAAAGAATGAAAGAGAAGGACTTATGGAATGATGAAGGATGCCATGCCACATGAAGGAGCTTCAAGATAAGTGTTGAATTGACTCACCACTTGATCCTATAATCTAAAGATAAGACCAAAGCAAGAGAACTCTCTTTCAAAGGCACTCTGCAAATGTTCTTGAAATAACTATCTCATTCAATATATTTTGAAATTTCTTTTACAAGGAGAATGAGTAGGCTATTTGTAACCTTTGATCTGAAAATACTATTCCTGGTAAAATGTAAAGGCACTTAGGAATCAAATGTAAATTCAAACCTAGAATGGCCTTAACATGTGACCAAAAGTTTGAATTTTGAAGGAGGGAAAATAATTTAAAAATTTAAAATTGAGACATGTTTCTCATGATAGGGTCATGCTTCTCATGTTTGCTTGCATGCTCTCCTTGCCTCTTTGTACAACCATTTGGTTGAGAATTTGAATACTTGTTTTGGGCTTGATAGGCTTCAAAATTCTTCTTTCTACTTTGCCTTCTAATGCAACCCCTTGCTTTCTAATTTCTAAAATTTTACAAACAAAATAAAATTTATTGTACAGGAATTTATTAACTATAACTATTTTTTAGATTCTCCCTGTACATGCACTCTTCACTAAGTCTACACCTGTGACCTTTCTTTAGAATCATCTTCTTGATATCCAGATCATCAGGGACACAAACCTTGGGTATTATGGGAAGCCTAAGTATCACATCTACTAGTATGGGATGTTCGTGGAGTATTTAAATGTTTGGTTCTCCCCTCTTAGTAGCTTGCTTATAAGTGTGGGTTCCCCAAGTACTTGGGTACTTATCATTTGTGATTGCTTGATTCTGTTTTTGATGCAACCCTGTTATAAATTGTCACAACTCCATTGATTATGTTGCAACAGTCTCCTATATAGTTCCTATGTATTCTGCAGCGTACACAGATTACAAATCATAATCCTGTTTAGTCTCTTGGTGATTAGACCACTTTGAGACTCCTGAATTTTCTCAATTTCTCACTTTTCCTTTTTCTTCCACTTGCCCTCAGTTTGTGTTCTCTTAAACATGTCCTTGTTATCCTTCAACTCTATTTGACTTGTATTACATATACAAATTCAAACATCAATCCGCTTCTGAGTTTAACTAGTCTCCCCTGTCACATCTATGCTTTTTGTTGTTTTCCTGCAGTTATTTTTGTTACATCCTTGTTGTATATTTGCTGAAAATGATTTTATTTTTTGCTTTAAAATTTTGAACTGCTGGCATTATGGAATATTGACTATACACTGTTTCTCTGTAGGTTGGCTCAATAGAAGGAAGGGTTGGAGTACATCACCTGGATGATGCAATACAAAACAAGAATTTTACTTTTAAATGCCACAGAGAGAACAATGAGATATATGCAGTCAACTCCTTAAATTTTCATCCGGTAGTACACCGTATATCATAATATTCTTTATAGAAGATCTGATTTTTTGTCTTGGCTTTCAGATACATCACACTTTTGCTACTGCTGGATCTGATGGCTCCTTTAATTTCTGGGACAAGGACAGTAAACAGAGACTCAAGGTTCCTGCTTTCTTTAATACTCTATTCTTACTTGTCCTTTCATTTTGAAACTGATCTCTTGAATTTCCAGAATATACTTGTGTTGCTTTTTATTTCTGGATAAAGTAATATTTTTTGCTCCTATTTCATAGTAACCTATCTGTATGTATGGCTAAACACCTGGTCACCAAGATATTACTGTTACTCTCCTTTCAAACCATTAATTTTCTTTTTCAGGGTGGGGCCATGGGGCACTTAGTTTCTAATTTTTCTGTTATCACTTGTCAGAAAATGGAAGGATTAATTCCTTTCAGTATCCCTATTTGGATCTTTGTGTTTCTTTTTGGGATCTTTAAGCCCTTATTATTGGGTTGGTAATGTATGAAGATCTCGAAAGTACTATGTTGTCTTGTATATACGTTCAATCCGTTGAAGTATTTGTTGTTATTGTCATATGCTTACAAGACTTCAATATGTTTGGCAGGCTATGCAAAGATGTAGTCAACCCATACCTTGCAGTGCATTCAATAATGATGGTTCCATATTTGCTTATGCGGTATGTTCCATTTTCTGTTTTTCATGAACCATACTTGTTTACTTTTATACAGTTATATTTGTTTTCTCTTTATTTCTCATGACCTTCCACTTGAATAATGTGATGGAATAAAGAAAATGTGTTATTTAAATCATTCCAAATTTCTTTAGCAGAGGAGTGAACATGTAGATTCTAAGTATATTTTTCCTAATCAATATGGACATATTAGGATATTTTTATCATCTATAATTCCATAAATAAGGAAACCTACATTTGTTGGTGTGTATGAACTGCATGAGATTCATGTTTTGGGTATATAATTGAAGTCTTTTGTCTTGTTTGTTCTGGTTCGTATGGCACACATTTCATTCTTCAACTTCATGAACTTGCTTGGAAAATAAAGTATAAAGTTAGCTTGTTTTTGTTGACATACCAACGTGGACCATCCGTTTAATTTTATTTGGTTCTGAAACCTTTCATTTATTTAGGCTTGTTATGATTGGAGCAAGGGTGCAGAAAATCACAATCCAGCTACACCGAAGAACTACATTTATTTGCACTTACCACAGGTATGCCTATGCATGTGTACATGCATGCTTAAGTTGTATAATCTTTCCATGAACATATTTAACAACTCAATGGATGTATGAGATTGAATGAATGTAAAATAGTGAAACAGAATGAAACAATTGTTATTCTTTCACTTGGAATATGATTAAGCAATGATCAATTTGCTTTTAAGAGGGGTACACAATTAAGTTTAGGGATGCTTTATTCGTGTCCTGTAAATATTAACTATCGTTTATTTCAATTTTTGTTCCCATTTTAAGACTAACCTTGTTTCTCATGTGAACAGGAGTCTGAGGTTAAAAGTAAGCCACGAGCTGGAGCCACGGGAAGAAAGTGAAGTTTCATGATAAAATGAGAAAATCCATATTTCGATCTTTTTAACCTAAAATTTTCCTTGGATAGCCCATTTTTCTACCCTACCGGTGTACAGTTTGTGGTAGAGAAGTTTTGTAGGAGGTTCATTTCTCCATCATCCTCATTGAGAACTATATTTTAAACTGTATTTTGACACGTGCATTGCACATATTTTCAATTATTAGTAATTGCATTTTAATTTTGTTTTTAATTCAACTTGGGACTGAAGATATTGCAAATAGTAGAATAATAAATATTAGGTGTTAAGAAATTTTTCAAAAATTTGTTGAATAAAATTCTTAAAATTATTTTTTTATTGCAGAAACTTTTGAAAATGTAATTTATTTTACTTTATTATTTTACAGCTCTACATCGAGAAACTTATTTAAAAAGGATTAATTCCAATCAAGTATTTAATGTGGGCCGCTACTTTTTTATCACCATGTGCACAAATGGTAATGAAGTAAATATAATGGGTTGAACAAGGCTTAATTTAAATTAGATTGACATGTATCTAGTCTAATATATATTTACTTTGAAATTAGTTTGTATGTTTTGATCTTTTATTAATATCTGAAACTAAATACATTCCTATGATTTTAATTCATTATTCAAAATTAATATGATAATATTGTCTAAAAATAATATATTTATACTTGAATATAATAAATATTAGGAAAACTTTGACTTAGTTTCATTTTATAAAAATGTCTCATTTAGTATAATGCAACTAAGGTTACAAGTTTTTATCGACTCAATTGATAGATTTCTCATTTAGTAGTTGCTAGTTTGTTCATCGAATATATATTAACATTGTAAGATGTGGGAAGAAAATTATTATTAAGAAAATTAATATTTTAATAGTTAAATATATTTTTACTCTTCAAATTTGTATACAAAATTAAAATTTGTCTAAAATTTTAAATCCAGTGTGATGCTAAACTTTAAAAATAAATAATGGACTTTTTAACTCAATTGCATTAATTTTCTTTCACATATTAAATGACATACCAAATTGATATTTTAGTTAGAATGTATAAAACACGCGGTAAACATATCAAATGTGAACTAGAAAAGCGGTTTGACACAATTTTTTTTACCGCGATGGAGTTATAAGAAATATTATATTCATTTTTTTAAAATTTGAATACCAAATTGAATTTAAGTTTGGAATAAAGAAAAATTTCAATTTTCTTTTAAGTCTAAGAAATAAAATCATAATTAAGGATACATGGATCCACATCGATATAGACATATTTAGGGATCTTAGCATCGTGTTCTCTTGCTTGCCCTGGTTTGGATCTGCAGTTATTGCCAGTTTTGTACCTTTACATGTTGATTATTGTCTTTATTTTGGTTAGCCCTGTATGTTGTGAGTGATGTGGTTAGTGTGTATTCTGTGATAGTGCAATTGGTGGTTGTTGGATCAGTTAGGAACATAAATCAATATTGTTAAAAAAAAAAATATAAACGACCACATATGTCAAGGGTAACCACATTTAATTTTGCATCAATTTAGTAATTACAGAACTGACTTTTGAATGGCCAAAGCACTATCTTGATTTCCTTTAATTACTACCTTAGACAATAAGCATTACTTGGTAACAAAGGGAGTATTATGTTTGATTGTGCAAAACATGTGACTTGCCTAGCCACACATTCTAATGTGGGAAACCATTGAGAACTAACCTTCAAAAATCCCCCTACAAACCAAACTGTTTTGGAGTACAAAATAAAGTTATAACTATGATGATACAAAGAAACTAGCTACTGACTTCTAATAGAAATCAATATAATGACCACGTATGTCAACCTTGGTAACCACAATTTCAATAGTGCAATACTTAAATACATGTGAAATGTACATACTTTCTGGATGGCAAAAATAAATAATTAGATAAAAATATCATAATAAGGTTGATATGTTTACCAAAATATGGTTATCAACAACCATTTATGTGGTTAGGAAGTTCAAACATCGTGTAGAAACATTTGAAGAATAACTTTAATAATGTTCAATTTGACTTATACTGTAATGAAAGGAAAATCATAATATGCTTGGAGAGGAAACAAAAGTTTTCTTAACAAACCCCCTGTTCCCTCTACATTTTTAATTTCCTAAACAAGTATTGCATATTGTGCAAACGATCAATTAGGTTTATAAAAAATTGAAAATTTAAATTCTAACTCCTCGGCAGAGTTGTTAAAATGGGTAATTTGATTCGAACTCGGTTCGGCCCACCATGAGTTGGTGGGTTAAATAAATTGGCTCATTGATTCACTTAATTAAAAAAAATATATTTTTTTTCTTCAATCTCAAAAAAAATAAATTATAATTCTGATTAAAATATAAATAAACTTCAATAGAATCCAAATACAATCCGAAAGGATGTTAAACTCCAACTACAAAACAAAATCACAAAAATACCAATGTGTTGGCTAAAAAAATAACCTAATCTGACCCAAATGCAAAGTCCAGCATAATAAAAACAACTTGTGTGACCCTTTATTTGCGAGTTGCTAAGCCAACCCGGCTCATCACGAGTTCAACTCAGGTGACTCGGGTTCTAGGTGGGCTGGTTCAAAAATTAACCTATATTAAAATTTGTAAAAAATTTCAACCTAACCTGGCCCGAACTCGTGGTGAAGAGTCAACAATATGTACTTGCTTAATCTGCACCATGCATCATTTAGCATTAATTGTTTGCTTACAAAAGATGATGATATTTGGTTATGGCATATGAGGCTTTGTCACATACATATGCATCATTTGAATAAGCTAAATAGAAAACAGTTGGTTGAAGGACTACCAAAACTTAAGTTTGAGAAGGATAGGATATGTGAAGCAGGCCAAAGGGGAAAGCAAACTAAGGTTTCCTTTAAACCCAAAAACTATATTTCAACTAAAAGACCCTTAGAATTGCTTCACATGGATCTATTTGGTCCTTCTAGAACTATGAGTCTTGGTGGTAACTACTATGCATTAGTTATTGTTGATGATTTCTCTAGATTTACATGGACTTGATTTCTAGCTGCCAAGAATGAAACCTTTTATGCTTTAAAGAAACTTGCCAAGGTTTTAGAAAATGAAAAAGGTTCTAAAATAGTCTCTCTAAGGAGTGATCATGATGGAGAGTTTCAAAATGAAAAATTTGAGCACTTTTGTAAAAAACATGGTATTAAGCATAACTTTTCAGCTCCTAGAACCCACAAAAAAATGAAGTGGTTGAGAGAAAGAAAAGACCATTAGAGAAATTAGCTAGAACCATGCTTAATGAAACCTCATTGCTTAAGTACTTTTGAGCTTATGCAATCAACATAGCTTTATATGTGCTAAACCGTGTGTTGATAAGGCCAATTTTAAAGAAAACACCTTATGAGCTATTCAAAGGTAGAAGGCCTACTCTAAATCATCAAAAAGTATTTGGTTGCAAGTATTTTATCTTAAACAATGGAAAAGAGCAACTTGGCAAATTTGACTCAAAAGCGATGAAGGCATCTTTCTAGGCTATGCTATAAATAACCATACATATAGGGTTTGTTTTATCTTAAACAATGGAAAAGAGCACTTGGGCAAATTTGACTCAAAAGCGGATGAAGGCATCTTTCTAGGCTATGCTATAAATAGCCATACGTATAGGGTTTACAACAAAAGATTAATGATTGTTGAAGAATTTGTGCATGTTGTATTTGATAAAACTAACCCAATGCAACAAGATCAAAGGCCTAAGATTGCAGATGAAGAAGATATATTGCAGGAAAAGAAAACTGCTGCAGAATTGGAATCTACTGTAGGAAATCAACCAACTGAAAAGGATATTCAGTTGGCTGAAAAAGCTACAGACAACAACTTACCCAAGGAGTGGATTGAACCTAAGGGATTATCAAAGGACAACATAATTGGTGACATAAAACAGAGAGTATCCACTAGAGGCAAGCTTGTATTCTTTGAACATGTTGCATTTGTGTCTCAAATTGAACCTAAGAATGTGAATGATGTATTAGGTGATAGTAATTGGGTTGTTGTTATGCAAGATGAGCTTAATCAATTCTCTAGAAATGATGTGAGGTCTCTTATTCCTAAAATTGATGCAATGAATGTGATTGGTACTAAATGGGTGTTTAAAAATAAAATGGATGGAAATGGTAACATTGTTAGGAATAAGACTAGGCTAGTTGCTAAAGGTTATAATCAAGTGGAAGGTATTAATTTTGATGAAACATATGCACATGTAGCTACTAGAAGCTGTGAGGTTATTGTTAACATATGCTTGCATGTGTAATTTCAAACTTTCTTAAATGGATGTAAAAAGTGCATTCTTGAATGGTTTCTTAAATAAAGAAGTGTATCTATCACAACCCTCTAGACTTTATATGGTTTGAAACAAGCACCACGACAGTGATATGAGAGGTTAAGCAACTTTCTTTTATCTAAAGGATATGCTAGAGGTGCGGTTGATAAAACACTTTTCATTAGAAAGCATGCAAGTGATGTAATTACCCAATTCATTCTCAAAAGGGGTACTCTTAACAACACATTGATTAATTTCACAACATTTCACCAATCCAAAAATAAGTCATCAAGAATTCTATGTATTACGTATATTCAAAATCAAATCAAGCACTCACACATATAGTTTAATTTACACCTTTACAATTAAACATGCAGTTCAACATCATAGAACCAGAAAATACCTATTCAATACTTAAAACACCACATTCACATTTCATAGCACTAATTAACAAATTTCAACATGCAAAACTAAAATTAGCTTCCCTTGCCTGTAACAGAAGGCCCAAACAACTCTAAAGACACAAAAATGTCTCTAAATAAGTTCTATCTCCACAAAGAAACATCACACAAATGATCATGACATACCATCATGATCACTAGTTATCAGAGACTCATATAATTTTATAATTTTATAATTTTATAATTTTATAATTTTATAATTTTATAATTTTATAATTTTATAATTTTATAATTTTATAATTTTATAATTTTATAATTTTATAATTTTATA
>Ga0099822_1009837_pt1 | contig 11962 bp, 3 predicted proteins | sample CowpeawhiteBW_FD_76839 | JGI IMG/M metagenome (GOLD analysis project Ga0099822, IMG submission 76839) | Root nodule microbial communities of legume samples collected from California USA - Cow pea white BW | ecosystem: Host-associated > Plants > Roots > Nodule | place: USA: California | collected... | reverse complement strand
TATATATATATATATATATATATATATATATATATATATAATTTTGGGTATTCTGCTGAACGATCTGTGATGGGGTTGGATTGTTTAATAAACGGTCTATGATGGGCTTGAATAATCAAATACATTTTGAGAGGTCCCTGATCTCTACTGAGGGGTTATAAAACTGATACCCATTAGTCAGTTTTTAAATAACAACGTAAAACACTCTTACGTTTGAGAATACCTATCAAAAAGAACAGTAGCATCTCATACTACGTGCTTCCATGAATCCTTCATTAATTCCAGATACACAATTTTAATTTTTAACTCATACTTGAATATATTGTATTATTGTATCTTATACATATTTTATTTCTATCACTAACATCATAAAGCGTGTAGCTTGGCATTATCAAGCATATAGATTGGCATTAGACACATAGCTTGATATCATCAAGCACGTAGCTTGGCATCAGGCGCATAGCCTAGCATCATCAAGCACGTAACTTGGCATCAGGTGTGTAGCCTGACATCATCAAGCATGTAGCTTGGCATCATCAAGCGCGTACCCTGAACATATGGTTTTGATTAAGCAGTTATCCTTCTACTCTTTACTAAGCCCTCGATCTCTTCATAATTCATCACTTGATTGGTTTGAGTATATTCAACCATTTTCCTAAGCTGAAGATATCAAATTTGTAGTAACAAGTGCTGAAGAGATGAATCTTACCTTGAGATCGACACTAAAAGGATAGGTCTTACACTTGCCGAGCTGTGAATCAGTCTTACATTTTGCCGAATTGTGAATTAGTCTTACATTTTGGGGAGTTTGTAAATTTCTTTCACGAGTTACTTTGACCACATTGCTTTGATGGCCTAGTTTTATAGTAAGTGAAGAACCTTGTGACACGTTTGAATTTCATTTATCCAACATTAAACCTTATTTGTAACTCAAGTGAATCCCTTTAAAAATGTATATCTCCAATTTCATCCGTAACATTTTACCTTCGTTTTCTCGTTCCTAGACACATAAACATACATATCCAAGGTTACTTGTTATCCAAGGAGCCATGATGTACCAAAAGAATGATATTGTATTTGTTGCGTCCAAGGTTTCATTCAATCTTAGTTGCAACTTCAAATAGGAGTTGTCCTGTTTTCTCCGAATTCATGACTGGATTTTCGTCTATTTCCATTTGCTTCGAAGGTTTTGTTTAGTTGAATCTCTTAAAGGAGAAAGGAACATTAACTATAACTTGTATTCTTAATCTTATTGTGCACATATGTCCTTACATAGTGGCCCAAAATCATACATACGCAAAATTTTACATAACTTGTTTTTTCAAAATTTATAGAAATAGATTTATGTGAGAAAATGTATATTGGAAATTTCAAGTGTAAGTTTTTACCATGAGTTTCAATGACCGGTACTACTCTAAAACATATATTAGTGCAGTTTTGTTATGATTATGCTTTGTGAATTTAGGAAGAAGTTTAGATATGTGAGATATTGGGTTGGTGTGGTATCTACTATGATTGTATTTGAACATATTTTTATCTTATTGAAATTCTCACTTCTCTTTTTGCACTTCTCTTTTTCCTTTAAGCCAACGGCATTCCCCATTATTAACCACCCATTTCATAGAATTATTTGTGTGTCTAAAGGAGTAATGTTTAGATGAAAAAAAGAAAATAATTGGAAGACGATAATAAAAAAGATAGTTTGTTTAAAGGAACAGAAATAAGAAAGGAAGAAAACAGATAATGTATATTTGTTTGTTTGGATAAATTGAAAAGAGTGCAAAAATATAATAATTTCTTGCATTAACGAGTGATAGTGGTGAAGTTATTGATCACATCACAGAATTTCTCTGATCCCTTTAATTAATTCTAACAAATAGCATGAGAAGCCAAGAATTTCGCCACGTATGGAGTCGAAGGTGAAATAATTTCTGCTCGGGCAAAAGGTTTTCCTGGTATCACCATCTCTGCATCCGGTACTGAACAACAATATCAAAAGCTGATATTTTAAATTTGTTGAAGGATAATGATAACAATGGCCAACCTTTTGGGGTGATTTACAATTAAACATAGGCCAAAGCTGTGATGACTTTATTTCTGACCATATGTTGGAAATTGTTAAACACTCACTAGCCCTAATTTGTAGTTTTGGTGATCCGTCAACTCAATTTTTGGTTTTTTCTTATTTATTTAATAATGTAACTTTTTTGAAAAATTAAAAATTAACATATAATTTTAAATTTTAAATTAATTATTGTATTTATTTTGTATACTGTGATTTATTAGTTAAAATACTTATGCTAATTCAATCTAATTTGACAAATAAAAAATAAGTAAACTAATAATTTGAATACAAAAATATTTCAAATATTTAAATAAACAACAACTGAAATTAATTTTTGTTAGTGTATATATGGGATAATTCATCATTTTCTTACTTATTGTCAAAAAGTAAGTTATGAATCAGAAAATAAAAATTTACAATCTTTATTCTTTTTCAAAATGTTGATGAATATTTGAATGTAGATTAACTAATCATTTTCCTATAAACTTTATAGTTACAAAGAACAAATTAACTGATCATTATATTTTATAAATTTCATAGAAGCAATAACTTTTGGATAACAATGAAAAATTCTAGACTTAAATATGAACAATTATAGGAGATATCTTAATACAAATGTCATGCACATTTAATGTCTGAGTCAAGATTTTTTTAGTGTAGATCTTTTGGTGTTATTTTTTTATTGAAGATTAATGTAGATATTTTAAATTTTTTTAATATATTTTAAAATATTAAAATTAATAAATATATTTTAAGACATGTTAAAAAGAACAACATCCATTAGATGAATCAAAATTCATTTGATGGTATCTACACGAGTTCTTGAGCTCCAACATATAATTGGTAAAATCTCTTCATATACCAAATGCTTTGTTGGTCATCCAAACTTTATGCCATACTCATCCCACTCACTTTATACTGCTACACAGTCATCTCCAGAAACTATGTAGCAGTCCTCAATTTTTACATTTGTGCAAGAGTCTAATACCAAAATAACAAGTAATAAAGTTGAGTTATGTGTAAAACTTCTTTTAACCACATTTTAAAACTAAGAAATGGAAAATGATTTATAAACTCCAAAATTGTGTATTGACACCTAATAACAAAAATAACAGGTTTACAAGAAATTGAGATTCTTTATTCAGTTTTTTGGTAATGTAGCATTAAAAATACATTACATTTATTGATAATATATTTTAAAATTTCAAAATGCGTGATCATTAAAACTTCAAATAATAAACATATAAAATCCAAATTAATAAAAAGAATAAAAAGATATAAACCGATTTAAATTATTAATGATAATGTTGTTAATAATTTGAAGTACTTTTATAAGTTCCGAAATTCTATTCTCCTCTTTCATGTATATAATTATTGCATATATTCAAGAGTAGTTTTGTTAAAATGTTAATTAGTGTGATTGAAAAAAAAAATTATAGGGAAAATAATGTAAAAGGGAAAAAGGAAAAAATTCCAAAGACATGCAGTAAAAATAGATATAATAATTTTGAATTCTCACAATTTTTACAAAATATTTTAAGCAGAGTTGTTTTCTTTCTTTGAAAACATTGCTTTTCCCGCTTTAAGTTTATGTTTGGCTTAAATTCTAAAAATTGACTCTATATAAAATTTACTATTTTTTTTTTTTGTGTGGAGAAATTGAGTCTTAATATTATACTAATCACGGGAGAAAATATAATTGAAAATTTAACTTTTAAGTTTACCTAGCATATCAATAGAAATGTCTTATCTTTTCACATAAATGTTTTTCTAATATTTTTCCATTTTATTTTATCTAATTATAATAAAGTAAAGTATTTATTATTAATGGTGAAATAATTTCCATTCAACCTATTTTTATTTATAAATTTAACTTAAATTTAAAAGTAGCCAAATAATATAGAAAAAAAAACAGGTTAATATTAACACACATTTGAAATATAAAATATAATTAAATTGTATAAATGAAAATAAATTGAAATTAATTGGACATTCAAAAATAAGATTAAAATTTAAGTAACATATTTTATTACAAATGAAATGTAAAGCAAGAACACGTATAAGGTTAAAAAAATAATTAGAATCATACAATAATATATAAATCACCAAATTAATACTCATTCTCCGCTACCAGTGGTTTCCTCCTCCGTCGTCGACGTCGATACCTTGCTGGCCACGAAAGGCGAATCAACCACCAAGCTACGACCTCAGCGACGACAAAGGCCGACCACCACGAACAGGTTCATTCCTAACTCGTCTTTTGCTTCCCTAACACTCTGATTTGTAGCCCTAATCCTAATTTTGATTTCCCCTCATTGGAGTCGAAGGTATCTGCCATTGGTGTTTGTGTGATCCAACCCCCAATTTCGAGCCATTCTGTGGTTGGTGTTGCTGTGATTTATCCCATTTAGATTTCATAGCTGTTGCCGGAAAAGGCTTCTCTGGATTAGAGGTGACCATATAGAGCCTTTCATTTTATTTTAATGAACAATTGTTTTGGTAGTAAATTGTTGTAATTATTTGCTGCAAATTTAATTGAGATGTTTCTGGGCTGCCATGTATTTGTGTTGTGTTGCTGTTTTGAGCTCACAGTGTAGCGGTCTGTTTTCAGCACATTGCTGTTAGTGAGTTACCACACCACACCACACACATTCTTTTGCTGGGCTGTTTTTAGTTTCATAGTCATTTACAAAGAGATATGAAATCTTACAAATTCCTTTCATATCAGTGTATAGATTGTCATTTTACATTTTTTTGATTTGTTTTGGCAGATGATTAGAAAAAATCTGACAGATGTGCCTAGACAGGATGTGTTAAACTATTATGGGGCTGTGAAAGCTGGTTGATTCAGCTGTTTAGAGATTGTTGTATGAGACTATATGCCAATTATAATGATTTTGTCAATTGGCATTGAACCAAAACTCTGGCCACTCAAATAAAATTTGTCTTGTCTTAGTGTAGAATCATGTGTTTATCAGAGCAAGACATTCTTTTGACCTCTAATGAAGGTTGTTCCTATTGTTCTTATCTACAAACTATTCATTTTGTAATTGTATACATCATCCTGGAAGAACTCCATTTGATTTTGTTGTGTTAGTTATTGAACATACAAGGCTTTATCCATTATTCTAGGCTTGAAAGAAAGAAGAGAGACTTTAATTCTGTAGAGAAGAGAATGGACTCCATTGTCAATGTGGCAGTGGAAGAGATATGTAGTGGAATTGAAGATGGAATCACTCTTGCAGCCTTATGGGTCAAACTTCAAGGCTCACCCACTCTTTCATCCTCCAATCTCCATTTGAACCGCACCGTCAAAAGAGCCATATGGAGGAACCTCCTTTGCATTCCGGGTCTTCGTTTTGAACCACAACCATCTTCTTCGGAATTGGAGGATGCTGAGAAGGTCAATATAAAGATTTTTCCTCAATTGAGCCTTGTTGACAAAGGTTTGAGTTTGAAATTACTAAATTCAACTCCCCAGAAGAGGAGGAGGAGGAGGATGCAAATGGAACCACATTTCAAACAGATGTTCTAAAGGATTATTCACCTCAAATGAAAGCTATTTGTGACAAACTTGCAAAAGCCAATGGCAAGGTTCATTTTCATTCAGTTCTCTTTTAAGTTACCTTCCACTGCAGCTAATACACTCATTTATGCTCGCGTTTTTATTGCGATATATTTCTTCAAGGTTCTTCTTGTGTCGGATATTAAAAATGATCTTGGTTACTGTGGATCGCGTCCAAGACAAAAGGGCTTGGAGACAAGTATGTTTTCTCTGACTTTGAACTTACCAAATTATGATTATGTCTTCTGCTATTTCTAGATTCCCTTATTGCTCTTGTGTGACCAGATTTCTCAAAGGTTGAAAGCAGATGATATTGTGGAGCAGTTTGATGCTAAGGTGAATGGCAGGGTTGGTTAGTTTACACTGTATCATTACTTTTATGTCTCATTTTGATGATTTTTTAGTCTCTGCAATGTCTCTCTTGGAAAGCATTGCAAATCATCTTCTTCTTATGGAGAGGAAATTCAACTTATCAAGTAAAGATTTGTTTATTAGTGCTGCGTCTCCTTGATGATTCCATAAATTTGAATATTATTGCCTTTTCACTTCAAATATATTGGGTGTTAAATGTAAACAGATATGTATTCTTAGTTATAACTTGTATTCTTAATCTTATTGTGCTCGCATGTCCTTATATATGAAAAATGTTACGTAACTTGTTTTTCAAAATTTATAGAAATAGATTTATATCTTGGCATTGTACGGTAAGAATGTGAGAAAGTATATATCGGAAATTCAAAGTATAAGATTAAGTGTTTCATTAGATAGAGGTGAAAAAATTAATTATTATATAAAAAGGAAGATTTATAAATGGGTTACATATATGTTTTTTTGTCCTTATACTTTGATACAAAATTGAACCTGATTCTGATACTAAAATGATACTATCCTTATTAGAAAGATGATAATCTTTTCTATCTTTGAATATATTGGATGATATCGGTCTATAGGTAAGTTTAATTTTGTTTTAAATTCTTAAAATTTTAGAGTGAATTTGTTTTTTATCTCTTCATTAAAATTAAAATATTTTATTTATTTTACCCTAAAAAGATGAGATGAAATGGGTTGATAAAAGGAATAATAAGGAGCGTGGTTCTTGGGAATCTCCTCTAATTCAATAGGGATAGTTTATTAGGCACCCGCTTTTAACAAAAGAAAATAATTAGGGAGGATTTATCATACAAGGTCATGTTTGTGATAATTCCAATGAAGAACTAAAATTAATTTCTATTTTCTTTCACTAAATTTTTAAATAAAGACATTTTCATTTGTATTTTTTTCTTTTTTCTTTGATTTTTTAAAACAGTTCTTATCCTCAGCTCCGAATAAAAAATGTGTATTTTAATGTTAAGAGAATGGATGATGTGATTGTTAGGATTCGGTAGTTACTATTAGGTCAAAAATTATAGTTTTTAGTTAGGATGTAACTTTTTTCGTTTAAGAGTGTAACACAAGTTCAAACATTACAATTCAATTGTAATCCGATCTATTTGGTCTTTGTCACGTGATAATTGATATCACCTTCAACAGTAACAGTGATATGTATTAAACACTATAATTTTATTTATTTTGGTACATTGTTCAACGAAAAATAAATGCATGAATTTAACAATTTAACAAGAGAAATCAATGTTATTTGTTTGAAAGATATAAAGGTCAAAGTAAAAAATTTGATCAAAAAGTTTATATAAATTTGTGAATGATTTAATGGATATGATAAAAAAATATTTTAATAGATTAAAATTAATTTAAAATAAAATAAAAACATTATTTGTTGAAAATAATTTATTAAATATTACATTGTAATAAAATTAATATTATTGTCATTATTATTTTATTTAGATGTTGTGTTATTTTTTTATTAATTTTATTTTTAGATACCTTTTATTTCATTATTTCAATGTTTCATGTGCAGTTTTTAACGGTGTCATGCACAATTTAATAAAAATGAAAAATACTCTGGTCAAATAACATTGCATAAATAATATTACTCATTCCGCGTGTTCCCTCAAATAATCGTCAAATCCCTTTACGCAAAAACAACCTCATTTGTATCTTCATCCACTACAATAAATAAGCACAAATAAACACAATGATAAAGAAAATACAAACATAATAAATTGAATGATAAAAAGAAAATTGAAAAAACAAACGAAGAATTAAAATTGTAATTAAAAACATGTATCCTAATTGTTTTCTTTGACACTAATTTTTGTTTATTTTTATTTTTATTGTTATTTTATTATTATCTTTTTAATATTATTGTCGACATCCGTAATAAAATTTCAACGGATGTCAGGTTATGTTGCGGATGTCGACATTCGCAACATACTTTTCTTTTCTTCTTTTCATATGTAATTTTTTTGGATAAAATTTGTTATCCATAAATTTCAGTAAAAATTGTATAATATGTATAAAGATTAATATAGTGGTTCGATAATTTTTTTTTTCATTTACTTGAGTATGCTTTCATTAAAAAAAAATTAAAAACAGGGGTAATTAAAAAATGTATTGCGGATGTCGACATTCGTAATACAATTTCAATAGATGTCAATTTATGTTACGGATGTCAACATCCGCAACATACTTTTTTTCTCTTCCGTTACTTTTACTTTTTTACTGCAAGGGCAAAGCGGAAATTAAAAATATTTTTTGGATACAAGAAAAAGGGTTAGGGTTGTAGGGAGAAGTCTCCTTTTAAATTGTATAATGGACTAAAAGCCCATAAAAAAAATACCTCATTTTTTGTTAATTAAATTAGTGTGAATCTAATAAATTGGCGCCCCATTAATATAGGTGACATAAAAATAAAAAATATCCAATGTAAAATGTCTCTTATGTAATAATAGTGTCTAACAAGTGCACAAATTATCTAATTTAAATATAATATTAATTTAAAGTAAATTAAAAATTTCATATAAAATATAATTTAATCAAAACTAGACTATTAACAAATTGTTGAAGTTTTTTTACTAGAAAAGATCGAGTCGATCATCACTGTAGTTAGATCTTACCACAACGAAACATAATTATCTCGATATGAACCAGACACTAAGACAAATCAAATTATGATATCACTCTTAAATTTTTTTTATTTACTGAAATAGATTGAAATTATTGACCACCTCTGACGTATGAGTGATCTATGCAGGAGATCTGATACTCTCTTTAATATAAAACCTTAAGATCCTATTTTTGTGGATTTTATTTTTGTTCATATAGCATTCAACTTTTTCATTTATTCTCAACGTGTGAATTTCAACTTATACTTAAGTTTTTTTTTTAAAGATAGTTATAGTTTAATGCAATTTTTTTAATTAGGTGATTCATTAATTAAATGATTTAATATACTTATTAACGTCTCTTTTACTCTAAGAAGGAAAATTTTATCACTCTATCGATTTCCGTAAAAATAGTTAAATAACACCCTTTAAAACTGATAATGTGGACCTTATTTAATAAAAAATTAAATTAATTTAAAAATTAAATTTTAAACATTCAATGCTTTAAATAAGTAATTTATTAAATAACTATATTGATTTTTTTTACCAAAACTTTATTTTTGAATTAAAATGTCCCATAAGTACAATGAGTATTGCATGATAATCCTGAATAGCATTTATATATAATGGTTAAATATGTTTTTGGTTCCTTAAGTTTTAAGTTTAAGTTTTAAGTTTTAGTGAAATTTGGAATTAGTCTCTCTTCAAAACTTTTGACCAATTTAGTCTTTCATCTTGAAAGATACGTGAATTTAGTCCTTTTAACCAAATTTTGTTAAGTTTATCTGACTTTTCAAGCACATTTCATTATAATATTTGAATTGTTTATACCATTTGACACATTTTTGTTTCAATATTAACTCGAATATTATCATAAAATACGTTTAAAATGTCAAATAAATTTAACAAAAATTTGGTAAGAAAAAACTAAATTTACATATTTCTAAAAACGAAGAACTAAATTGGTATAGAGTTTTAAAGAAAAACTAATTTCAAAATTCCTTGAAAGTTGAAAAACCAAACACATATTTAATCCTATATATAATGGTTAGGATATGAAACATTCATCTCACCACCAGAAGAAAATATCAATCTGAAAAATAAAATTCTGTGGAAATGGCTTCTCGCTTCTGTCATCCTTTTCTCTTCAGTGTTTTGTTAGTTGCTCTGGTTTTCACAGCAGGTGATTAGAAAAATAAATCACTTTCATTTCTCCAATTTGGTATCTTGTTTTTTTTCTAGAATGAAGGAAAAATACACAAATCCATATGAATTTGATGGTGAAATTTGATATAATTTTTTGGTGGTCTTAATAACTCAGGAGTAGAAGCAGCAACAGAACCAAAAATAGGATTTCTGAATGATTGCATCGGGCTTTGTTCTGGTGGATTAGCAAAATGCAAGAGCGATTGCGCAAAACTGGGCTATAAGGATGCTTTGTGTATCGACAAAATAAACATAAATGAATGTTGTTGTCAATGATTCATTTATACTATACCTATCACTATTTTATCAAATTTTAATAAAACGTGTGTTTCAATTATGTTCTTTTACTATTTATTTAATTTTAAAATATTATTTAAGAGATATAAATTTAAGATAAAAAATTTCGAATTCATCATTTAAACAGATAAATGATATGTGAGAAAGTAACAAAATTAAAATAATAAAAAACCAAAATATAATCTTGGAAGCCGGAAATCAGATTTGATGATTATTTGAAAGACCATAAAAAGAAATAAATAAATTGATTATAAATGAAATGTGTTATTTGTATGAAAATGAAATAATACATGGCATCTTTGTTTAACCATTTTTTCTAACATCCATTTTACACCAATGGCTTTTTGACCTTTAGTTATATCACATAGCTCTCAAGTGTCATTCTTTTCAACGAAATTGACTTCATCATCCGTTGCTTTTTTCTTTATTTTTTTTTTCTTTGAATGCAGTTTAAAAATTGTGGGATCACGATTTGCAAATAAAGATAAATGAGTAATTTTCTCTTCATTAATTCCCTCTACCCTAAAATTTTCTACCCACACAAGTCTCCTCATATTGGGTCGAGGACACTCATTTGTTGGTTCAGTTGCGTTTAATTTTTAAAAATGGTGTTCTCTGACTTGATATAGTTCATAGAACGAAGACTTAAGCAAAGTCGAAGCAATGAGTAATGATTATCTTCACTGCTCACCGTACTTAACTTATGAGAGGGATAACTCAAGTTCATAGTTTGAGAGAGAAGCCAATGAAATTCTCTTCTCCCATTACTAAAATTTTTCATATTACATAATTTCTTTTTTGTAAATTTGTTAAAAAGATTTGTAAATTTTTTTTTTCTATTATTGTTTCTAAGAATCTTAATTGGTAGGTATTCTTTTCTGGATAATTATTTCCTATAAAATTATAAAATTCGTGAATATTTTCTATAAAATTTGTTGTGATAAGTGTTTCATACAAAATATTTTGCAAAAAAAATGACAACAATTTCCTGAAAAAAAAAATTTCATAACAAAATTTATAAGTATTTCTTACAAAAAAAACTTCAAAACAAAATTGACAAGAAATATGAATTTTTTTAATAATATCCTGAAGTGATAATGTTAAGCGACATTTGCTCGCTCAAGTTCAAAGTGTGGTGATGTTGCAAGGGTCATAGATGATGCAATTATGTTAAGATGGTGAAGCGTTGGTGAAATGTAGGGGTGGGCATGGATTGGATATTTAATGATCCAATCCACATCCATTTTATATCCAAATAATTGGATTAGATTTTTGACCAAAATCCATTTTTTTAGCAAAAGTAGTTTGGATTTTTTTAGAATCCAAATCCAAATATTTGGATCAAGATTTAAATCCAATCCAAATATTTGGATAAAGTTTAAAATCCAGAATCCATTTTTAATAAAAGAAATTTAAATTGAATTTCTTAAAACTTGTGTCATTAAGGCCCGAATGACTCGGATGAGATCGACAATCCGGACGGACCCGACAACCCGGACGATCCAGACGGGCCCGACCACCCGAACAACCCAGACGGGTCCGATGACCCGAACGGGCTCGACAACCTGAACGGGCTGGACAACCCGAACGGGCCCGAAAACACAAACAGGCTCGACGACGCGAACGGGCCGGACGACTCGAATGGGCCCAACGACCCAGACGGGCCAGACGACCCGGACGGACAGGTCCAAATAGTCGGGCCCAAACGGGTAGTCGGGCACATTCGAATCGTGGGGCCCGTCTGGGTCGTCAGGTACGTCAAGGTCATCGGGCCCGTCTGAGTCGTCGGGCCCATCCGGGTCGTAGGGCCCGTCCGAGACGTCGAGC
>Ga0099822_1009835_pt1 | contig 11963 bp, 4 predicted proteins | sample CowpeawhiteBW_FD_76839 | JGI IMG/M metagenome (GOLD analysis project Ga0099822, IMG submission 76839) | Root nodule microbial communities of legume samples collected from California USA - Cow pea white BW | ecosystem: Host-associated > Plants > Roots > Nodule | place: USA: California | collected... | reverse complement strand
GGGACGCGAACAAGCGAGATATGCGAGTATTATGCGTGTCGCGCACACCCACATAATCACCCCATATATACATATAAAAAAAAATATATATATATATATATATATATATATATATATATATATATATATATATCAAATACACTTAATGGATCAATTAGTGATCAACAAACTTATACATTGTTCAATTTGATTTATATAAAAAGATGGATATAACCAAAATTAAGATTATGCATATGATGTTAAAGGAAAAAACTACAAAAATTATAATTACTGTCCATTATTTATTTTTGTTTGGAAAAGATCCTTTTTAGCCTTACATTCTTTTAGGCTAAAGCTAAAGCTAAGAGACTGTGTGATGATAAACTTAAAGCCAATGAAAATAGTAGATTAAATATTGATGTAATAAAGGGGGTAACATTTGAATACATGGGAAAAATCACATAATGAAAAAAGAGACACTTAATGGTCATAGTTAATAGGAGGTTTTCTAGACTACGTAACGAAAGAGAATAAAGAAAGTCGGGAGCCGATCACCATGAAAGCACCCTCAGAAGTGAAGAAAAGGCATATCACAACTCTGAATGCTTTTGGCTTATCGGTCTCAATACCTTTTGACCATAATATTTTGGTGCCCACTGTGGGGCTCGTTGAAACTCTTCCTAATGCCTAAATTTTTTTATTTTCCAATACATAGTTTCTCGAACAATTAGGTGAAACACTTCTCGATTGACATTGTTGATTCACTCTTTTGCTCGTCTTCCAAAAAAGTTATTGCCATGACGCCTTCGATAGTCATTGCTTCCCATGAAAGCATCATGTTAAGTAGCAAAAAATTTTCTGGTGTTGCTCCCTTATCTTCATAGTGTGTCCCTTATCAAATACTACAAAGAAATGAATATGGTGTTTCTGGCCTACAATTTCATAGGGTGTGGTACCCTACGCAACATTTGTGCAACATAAACAACCCTGTTATCCCATGGAAGCAATGCTTGAAGACCTACATTGGTGCCACACATAGGCTACACTAAGCAAAAATAGTTACATTGAGTCTTGTAGTTTCAACAAGAGAAGGCGATAAAGAAGCAATCGAAATTCCCCAAGGAATTAGAAAGAAATAGAAAAGGCAGCAAAGGTATATTTTCCTTTCACCCTTATTGCAATAGCATATATGTTTTTTATTCTTGAGTTTCAATTGTAATGGCAAGGTCCAACTATAAAAGCTACCTGAAAAAAAAAATCTAAAAAAGGGAGCAATAAGGATGAATGTTCTGCACATTTACAACTAAAGCCATCATTAGTATTATGTTATTATTTTATTATAAAATTTTTATATATTGTTCTTATTTTATACAATGCATCTATTTATACCAAATTACAAATGTAAATGAGATTTCTTTATTTTTTAAAAGTCTTAAAAGTACAACCGTAAATGCAATTCCTCTAGTACTCTAGTACTCTTGTAAAATTTATTTTGGACACTCTTGGATTCTAGTATTTTAGAATAAAAAAAAACTCTCTTTTTAAATTATAGAATATAATTATATTTTTTTAAAATTTTGGAGAGTGCTTTCTGAGAACATGAAAATGAAAATATTATTAAAAAAATTAAAAATGTATTATAGAAAATACATTTGAGAATATAAATAATTATATTCTAAGCCAAACGAATATTGTGCATAACCACCACCGAAACACCACTTATTGAATGGAGCATTTACTTGTTTTAGTTTTCATTATTATCTGATAATAAATCAAAGAAATTATAGAGTTTAAGGTTTTGTCACATGAGGTGGTCACACTATGTTAGTTCTTAATTGTGTAAGATTTTGTTGTCGATAAGATGAAATTTATAAGGGATAATGTTTATATTAACCTTAAACTTGATTTGGTGAGGTATGATCATTAATTTAGTATTATGACTTGTTCTACAAATGGAAAAGACAAACCAAAAAAGAGAAAGAAGGAAACTAGATGTAGAATACATGATTTGACGTGTAATTGCAACTACAACACGAATTTGGATAAAGAAAAAGAATAAGATGAAGCAACCAAAAAATATGGGCAACTACTTACGGCGGTTGAGGACAGCCTTTCAAGGTGCTCCACCACAAGAAAATGGGTGACCTTTTAAGATACTCAGAGTAACCTTTCAAGATACCCTCTCCTATTAATTTTCTTCTAAAGGAGCAATCAGTCCTATGAAATTTCTACTAAAGGAGAAATTGATCTCCTAAAAAAATAAAAGGAGCAACTAGTCTCCCAAAAGGCAAAAAGGAGAGTCTCCTACGAATTTTCTTCTAAAGGAGCAATTAGTCTCTATGAACTTTCTACTATAGGAGCATTTAGTCTCCTATGGATTTTCTTCTAAAGTTGCAACCACACTCTTATGAATTTTCTTCTAAAGGCTCAATCAGTCTCCTACAAACTTTCTACTAAAGGAGTAATTAGTCTCAGATGGATTTTCTTGCAAATGAGCTACCAGACTCCTATGATTTTTTCTAAAGGAACAATTAGTCTCTTATGAACTTTCTACTAAAGGAGCAATCAATCTCATGAAGTTTTCACTAAAGGAGGAATTAGTTTCTTATGAATTTTCTTCTAAAAAAGGAGCAATCAGTCTCCTATAAATTTTCTACTAAAGGAACAATTAGTATCCTAAAAAATAAAAGGTGCAACCAATCTCCCAAAAGGCGAAAAGGAGAGTCTCCTAAACAAGCAAGTGAGCAACCTCTTAACGTGTCTGATGGTACCCTTTCAAGGTGCCTAAAGAAGAAGGTGAATTATCAAAGTGCCTACAAAATTAGTTACTTTATTAGACAAAGGTAAAAGGTGGCCTATGATAGCAAAGGAATAAAGATACAACTTTTATAGCCTTACACTCTTTTAGGTTAAGGCTAAGGGGCTCTATGATGTTAGACTCAATGTCGATTTGGTTAGTGTTGAAAATATCCTTTTAGCCTTACACTCTTTTAGACTAAGGTTTAGAGGGTTATGTGATGATAGACTTAAAGTCAATTAAATAAGTAGATTAAATATTGATGTAATAAAGGAGTTTAATGTTAATTAAGTGAGTAATATTTGAATACACAAGAAAAGTGGCATAATGAAAAAGAGACACTTAATAATAACAGTTAATATCAGAAGACTATCACCATAAAAAGGACTCTCATAAGTGAAGAAAAGATAGATCACAACTCTGAATGCGTTTGACTGATATGATCGGTGTCAATATCTTTTGACCAGAATAATTTTCTATTTTTTTCGTCTAAAGTTATATTTTTAATTTATTTATATTAAACACCTAACAAAAAAAAAAAAAGGAGACGAAGATAAAAGAAATTGGCGTGAAGCAGCTGCGATAACTGTATTAGTGTATGCTGTATTCTTTTCTGTGACAAATTGATTTTTGTCGAATACAAAAAGAAAATGTGTGATCCACCACAGTTTATGTGACACGTAAAAAATTTCTCCGACAGTGATTAAAAGTGAAGCGACAGGTTCAGTGTGAAGTTAGATAGGTCGGAGTGAAGCTCAGCACAATGGTGATAAAGGTTGGCAGGTTAGGGTGGTGGCTTAACATTATAAAATAGTCTTCCCAATATGGATAACTTGATAGGGTTTGTTTGAGGTGTTTAATGACCACTTTGGTATTTGGGTTGGTCTATGTCAAATCTTAGGTTTTCATAATACCACACCTACATCCACAACGTTTCATAATGTCAAAATATAGATTTTTTTTTTCTTTTTCATAATTGTCATAACTTTTTTAATTTTATGGTTTACTTACTAAATTTGTCCCTATATTTTATTCAATTGAGTTTTTATGTTTTTTTAAATACCTAATAGAGTTCATTTTTATTAAATTGATTTAACATCATTTAGAAATATGGAATCTTGGAATTTCTCTTTTTTTTTATGTTATTTTACTATTTTGAATATTATTACTTGTTTCAATTAATCTTACCAATATTGATGATAAAATAATAGGAAAAAATAGAAAACAAAGTACATATAGAATAAATAGGAACTTGCATGTTTAAAAACCTTATAAAAAATGTCTCATTAATAAGCAATTTTAGTGATCAAAAGTTGTTAGTCATTATAGTGATAAAATTAGGTATCAATTTACAAAATAAAAAATTATTGATTATTTAAATAGTCATTATTATGAATAAAAAATTATAATTGGTTACTAAACTAGTCACTAGTTAATTAGAGACTAATTTAGAAACTAATTCCTTTGTTATAAAAAACTTATGTAGTTAATGTTTAGTGACCAATTTTCTTTGGTAGCTAAATTTTATAAACCAATTTAAAGACCAATTACAATTTTTTATTCATAATAGTGACTATTTTAGTAACCAATAATTTTTTATTTTGTAAATTACTATCTAAATTGGTCATTATAGTGACTAACAACTTTTAGTCACTAAAATTAATTGTTAATGAGATATTTTCTTGTAGTGAATTGATCTTAAGTTCTCACTTAGGACAAAGTGTGATCAAATTCTGAAATAAATAATGTACGAAGAAAGAAAATTAGGCAAAATAGATATAGGAGAGAGATGAAGAAAAAAAAATAATGGAGGAACCTGAAAATCATTCTAACAACAATTTTCGTTCTTGAAAATTAAGAAAAGACTAAGATGTAATTATCTTATTTTCTCCTCCATTTATCACATGAAATCACCATATATGAAACTCCACAATTCTTTGAGTATATTGATATTCCTACTTTAGAGTTCCTTTTCATTATATCATATATCATTTGTTCATGTTACATGTTATTTTCGTTAACAAATTAACTTTAATATTGCTCACCTCACATGTCAAACAATTCAATTTTTTAACTAATTACACATTATTCGAAATTTATTTCATATAACACTAGAATAACATCGTCATTATGAATTTGATGGAAAGGGTTATATTAATTCATTTTAAAAAAAGTATAATCAAATTGAAAAATACCCTATGGTCAGATGAAATTAAAAGAAAATTATAATATTAGGATAAAAACTCTATTTAACGCTTATGATTATAAGATAACAATAAAAACATATATAGTTCTTAGATGTGAACCTATTAAACTAAAATTTAAACTAATTTAATTGATTTTGTTGGAATTCTAAACTAATCGAATTCATTTGACCCGAAGAACTTCCTAAATCCGTGAGTACACAAGAGAAAATAAAATTATTTATCTTTCAAGTAAAATCAGAAAGATGGAAGTGCTGAATTTACTCCAACATTGAGATCCAAGTGCAATGTTAACAAGAATTGTGGTCTTCAAATTTACCTCCTCTCTTTTTCTCAGTAGCAGACAACAAATCAGAGTTGAAATTAAGGTGTCTAGGGTCCAAATGCAATGTCTTGGAAGAACTTTGGCCTAAAATTTTACCTTCTTTTTTTGTTTGTTGTGCTGTGTTCACTAACTTTTTTGTGTGTGGCCAAAGTAGTGTTAGGACTAAAGTCAATAATGACAGCGAGTGACCAAGTGTGAGTAAAAAAAGAACAAAGAAAAAGAAAGGCCCCACTGAAACAAAACAGAGATTAAAAAAGAAAACACCAAGACCAAACTTTGAAATTAGAATAACAGATACGATTGCAAGACCTACTTTTTCTTTCTTTCTTGTGAGAATACTAGTGACAATTATCGGTATGAGCAAAGATAATTGACAATTACGTTAGTAACTTTGAAAGCTACGATTTTCAGTGATGTTCGCCTATGAAAGGAAAGGTAGAAAAGTGAAGAAGAATATGAAGAAAAGGGTAGTCAATAACGTTTGAATTTGCAGTGTTAACTGAAAAAGACAGAAGACTGTTTTAGGTGAAGCAATTCAATTATCTTCACAGAGACAAAAATATGCCAAACCCAAATGCGATTTGGTTTTCTCATGAATGTGTTAATGAAGAGTGAATTAAGGAATTTGGAAATGTGCACACTTAATTAGATGTCCCAGATTTGATGTTCTAATTAAAGTGATGCAACTAGATGTCACACAGAACGAGAATATCAGCCATAGCTGGATTTGAAATAATGGTATGAAAATTAAGCTTAACAATCAATTTGCTATTAAAGAGTCAAATGAGATCACCTTAAATCAAGTGTAAGAAGAAAAAAAAAACAATTAGGATATTATATGAAAGAAAATATTAGTTATAGAATAAGTATTTGAATAAAATACAGGTTATTAAACACTTTCAGAAACTTTCCTAACAGAGTCATCTTATAGTTTTTAACAATCAATATTACAAATAGAAAAATGTGTTGTGATGATAAACACCCCAACTATGACCAGACACAAACAAGAAGAGTGGATTTCAACTCAGTTGAGTGAACCAAGCTCTTATTTTCTTGGATCAATATTGATTGTAAATAGTAGAATAGGTTTATTTTAGGTCTTGTATTATGGGTCAAGTAGTATAAGATTTGTGAACCTTGTATTTGGACTTTGTTTTGGACTTTGGGCCTAGTAGTGTAGTTTTGATCTAGAAGGGTTGGACTTTATGTGTGAGACATGAATTAAGGTTACTTGAGCTAGTTTCAGCCTCAAGCAACCCTAAATGTGCCTAGTTTGCTCTCCATGGGATGCCTTGTGCACCTAAACATGTGAGAAGCATGACTTTGCTACTTGGCTCCAAATTTGAACATTTGAATTTGAATTTCCCCTCTCTTTTTTCTAGACAACTTTAGAGTTTCTTTTCCTATAAATAAAAGCATTCACCTATTGTATTGTGTGAAATTGTTGTCTATGCAGGAAATTGTTAATGTGTAGTACTTCAAGTAGTTGTATGCTATCTAATTTGCAGGTTTATTGTCAAAAACTTCAGAGTTTGCAAAGATCAAAAGTTGTGTGCGAACTCTACTGCAATTCCCCATTTAATTATATTGTAACCCCTACTTAATTATGACAGGAGGAACCAGTTGATTTATGCTAATGACTGATGAAGACAAAGTAAATGGTGCTTTTATGTTGAATCTCATGTTTGTATGAAACAAAAAATAGTGGAGGTGTGTTGTCAAAAATTTTTATATACCTATATTTTAGAAAGTTGTTCAAAAAATGCATCGCAAGTCCATACATAATTTAACATAAGTCCCCACTTATGCATGACAACACCATTGATGTCATTTTTGGTTATGACTCAATTAATCTAATTTATGTTTAAGCTGAAATTTGAATGAAACAATTGACACAAAAAAGTGCTACAACATGTATCACAAACGTGTGGGGAGCCATGCCAAATTAAGTGGGGAGTAGCTTTGTGGTTTTTGAATAAATTTCTAATAGGTTTTAGATTAACACCCACAACGATCTCTGTACGTAAGATGGACCATACAAGTTACAGTTAAGTATTGAATGAACAAAAAAAATGGATTGGATTCACACATTTGAAAAAAAAAATGCTCATACCAGGTAGGTGTCATACAATTCTAGGGAACCATGTTCAAATAAGTGGGGAGTTGGGCTGAGTTTTTAAACAAGTATACACCAGGTTTATATCAGATTCCAAATGACAAAACAATTTTGTTTGTACTACTTTATGGAACGACATTTAATCCAACCAAATTCCACAATGCATATGAAAGGAAAACAAGGAATTTGTGAACATTTTCTACAAAAAAATATCCTTAAATATATGTCAAATACAACATCATTTTACAAAGCATTAAGCGGCCACAAATATTCTCATAGTGTTCCAATGACAAGTCGTATACCTTATACATCTTCTAACTTCTAACTAATAAGTCATGTCTTGAAGAACTTTTTGCCTTTGCCTGTTGTTTTCATCTAGTACCCATTCACACACACACACACACATACACACACACACAATGACAAGTCGTATACCTTATACATCTTCTAACTTTTAACTAATAAGTCATGTCTTGAAGAACTTTTTGTGCCTTTGGCTATTGTTTTCATCTAGTACCCACTTGCAAAACCAAATATTATTTAGTCACAACACTAGACATTGGTGCTTAAAAAGAAATTTCATTAACTAAACAACAATTACTAACACCTCATTAAATGTAACATTGTCATACTTACATTTGTGTAATCGGGCATGCTATTGCCATCAAATTTTTTCACTCCATCCCACAACTCCATCATCTTTAGAACAATGACGTCACAATCATATCTATATAAATTCCATGTTCAAATGATTTATTCCTAAAACTCAACAAAATGGACAACCAGAATCAACAAGCACTGTAACCAGCCATTAATTGTAGATATCCTATCCTGCAAAAAACACTAAACATCATTCAACAACACACAACACATTTAGAACCCAACCCGAAAAGAAGAAAACATTCTGCCACACAACACACAAACCAACAACAACTAAAGGAAAAACACCTATAACAAATGCACCCACAACACATTTTTGACCTAACCCGCATAAGACCAAAACATTCCATCCCACAATAGACACACCAACAACAACGAAATGGAAAACATGAAATTGTTGCCTACCAATTTTTGAGAGAAGCCGACGGAGAAGACGAAGGAGAACACGAACCACCATGCTTGCAAGAAGTGACCCAACACATAAGTTCCCTTCAAAAACACCAAATGTCGTCAAGAACACCAAATGTCGGTGGTTGTGCGAACGGACCAAACACACATCCATCCTGAAAACCCACCAATTGTCGTTGAAAGTTCACTTCTGTCTACCACATGCCATGCTTGTGTGTTTCGTTGGAATCACTTCTCCGAAGGTTTCAACTTTTGGAGTTTTACTATTTCGTCAAAATGAGTTCTCCAAAGGTTCAACTTTTGGTTTTTTGCCAAAACTAATTATTTTGCCTCTTCCCTCCCACATGTGTGATGGTTACAAACATAAAACAAACAAAAAATTTAAAAAGGAAAATCACGTGATGTGTCACTGGTGTCAAAGCTATGTAAAAAATTGTAGTAAATATCATATTTCTTTTGTTAATTATATTTGTTCATAGTTGCATTTTCTCTCTACAAGAAAAAGACTACCTAAATTCAAATGAAATTGACAAATATTTAATATTTAAGGAGAAACAAAGCATTTAACCACGAGAGAAAGAAAGCACCAAAATCATGAAAATAAAATAAGAAAAATGTTGCAAGCATATTATGAGAAAATTTACGTGTGACATCCTAGGGTTTAATATAACTCAAAATTTACATCAGATTAAAGAACAATTCAACTTAAATTTTGAATTTTAAGTCAAATCCTAAGTCATCTTATATAAAAAAGTTACTTTTCAGTACAAAGTGTCACTGCACTTTTTTACGACAAGTCTTTGGTGATCAAACATTAAATACGTAATTATAAGAGACTTTTTTTTTACAACATATATGTATATTGTAAATGCAAAATTTAAACAAGACCATTTTTTTTTTCTTCATAAAAGGAATATAACATCTATACTTATGTATAAAGGAGATTATTCTTTTTTAGTCTATTTCAAGTTTCTGTTTTATTTAAATTTAACTGATTTTTTAAATTTAACAAATTCTTTTTAATTTTATTATTTTTCTAAATTAAATAAATAAAAATTATCTAATAAATAAATAAATAAAAATCCTGTACCAAATAAATAAAAACTATCTATAATTAAATTGTAAAAATTATTTATATTTTATTTTATAATTATAATTATATTATTTTTTGTTATTATAAAACAAATACATGCGCGTAGCATGTGTTTTCACTCATTTTGCATAAAAAGAATATATCACTTATATATTTTCTCTTTATAAAATAAGTTAAAATCAATTCCATGGATCATTAAATAAAGTGTTTAAGTGACTTGAGAAAAACGACATTATAAGAAAAAGGTTAGTAAAATAAATTTTTAATATCATTTTTTATAAAAGAAAGTTAATTAATATTCTTTGTTTCTACTATATAAAATGTTATCTTTATTTTTTTATCTTGTATTAAAAGATCTTATAATTAATTTTCTCTTCTAATAAAATAATTATATAATAAATTTACGTAGACTTGGTATTTGAAATTTTTTCCTATTTATCGGATGAAAGAAATTGATACGTTTGTCAAATAACCCGCCATGGAGATTCCTACATCTCACTTTAAGTTGGACTGAATAAACACATAATCATGCATGCTATAGGTTTGTAATTAAGTGAGTTTTGGTGTAATCCCCACTTAATTTTTATTTCCTTCACTCTATTTTTTTCAATACAATTATGGTATGCTGCAAATGATTATATAGTTTCGGGCAATTAATGTAATAATCCTTTTGCATGCATAGATTTCATATCACTTACATAAACATGTGGTCTTTCAAAATCCGCAGTAAATTGCTCAATAAAAATAGATTAAAATAATTAATAAAAATATTATATTCTATATATTTTTATATATCGAAGAAATGTTCTAATAAATCATTAAACAAATAATCTTTCCTTGAGTTGTTTTCACCAAAAACTTATTGTGATACGCGTTTTTGTATGCATCATTTCTTCTTTTTCTTATGACTTATACATTCTGATAAAAATAAATATTAATTTTTTATCCAATCTTTATTTTAATAGAAAAATATAAAGATATAACGAAAATGCAATAGAATGTGTATCAAGTGTGTGGAAAGAAAAAAAAAAACAGAATGGTGTACTAGAGAGGTTACCAAACTTTTGGCCAAACACCTCTTGAGTTTGGCTTTGTCTAGTGATGTACCGATAACTTTTGTGGTGATCGTTATGTTTGATAGGGGAAAGACAATAATGTATCGTGTGCGCAATAATAAAAAGGGTCCCCAAATTTAGGAGTTAGTAAACAAAATCAATCATGCACCTTTGTTGGGTGCTACTTTTTGGGTAGTTATGTCGACTAGGAATTTAGTTGGAGAAAATACCAATACAACTAAAATTATTAAAGTACATACTAAATAATGATTTTTTACGTGAGGATTAATAATATAAAATGAGAATAATAATCACAAAATAAAGAATACCAATAATTTTTGTGTAAGAAAATCGTTTTAATGTAAGAAGTAAAAATTCATAGATACAAGTTTGTCAGTCAAGTTTCACTAAGAATCAAATAAAAAAACACAAAAAAAAAAAATACTTACCATGAGTTAATATATCAATATAATAATGCTCTTAAATATAAAAAAAAAAACGAAAATAGAATCATAGTCCGAAACTGATTTTTTTAATTATAGACTTTCAATTAAGAATCTCAATAATTAGAAGGAATAACCATATACCATAAACTTGTTGTAAAAATTTTAACCATATCGAGTAATTTTACTAAGATGATTTAGTGAATATGTTAATAAAAAAAAATTCTGAAAAGTTATACTTTGACCTAAAAGAATTTTGTAAAGTGAAACAAAATAAACTTATTTAATATGAAACCTTTTAAAAACATAGTTAAGAATAGAAATAATATAATTGTTACTTTAGAAAGTGAGGTAGGTATTAGCAAATAGAAAAGCAAGGTGGTCAAATAAAGAGGCAAAAGAGTTTTCCGCAAATCCCCTTTTATTGTCAATAAATGCTGCGCTCCATGTTTCATTTTCTTGAAACATGACGACAATTTTCAACGACTCTGAAAAGGTGTTGCTAACAGTCACAATGATCACTGTCTAGTAATTTGTGTCCCTTGCCCTTCATTTTCTTCAAATGTGTTAGTTAATTAACCATCAAAGACAGGTTGGTTTTTGCCAAATATCTTTCATCAATCATGGAAAGCAACATCAATCATTTACTTACATTACAGTAGTCTACTTGGACATATAATTTTCTTTTTTATCAATTTTTAATATTTTCTCTTTTAAATCTTTCATATTAATTTTTTATCTTTCAAATATTAATAAAATAATTAAACTTATAATATGTCTCTCGCTCTTTCTTTTTATCTTTGTCATTAAATTAATCTTTTATATATATATATATATATATATATATATATATATATATATATATATATATTTTGATAATATT
>Ga0099822_1009834_pt1 | contig 11964 bp, 5 predicted proteins | sample CowpeawhiteBW_FD_76839 | JGI IMG/M metagenome (GOLD analysis project Ga0099822, IMG submission 76839) | Root nodule microbial communities of legume samples collected from California USA - Cow pea white BW | ecosystem: Host-associated > Plants > Roots > Nodule | place: USA: California | collected... | reverse complement strand
CAAGACAATTAAAAAAATAAAGATCACTTTTTTTTAACCCAGAAACAGCAAAAATCATCCCATAATCTCATCCAATACACCAATTAACAACAAAAAAAAAAAAAAAAAAAAAAAAAAAAAAAAAAAAACAAACTAAAACACCAACAACCTTAAAACACAACAAAAGAATAAATACACAACTTAAATCTTTCCAAAAAAAAAAAATTAAAAGAAAAAAAGTTGTTATTTTCTTCAAAAAACGAAAATAAGCCCATGCTTAATTCATTCACATATCCAAGGATTTAAATTCTCCACTCTTTCAAAAACGCAATTGCAGGCAATATTTTTCCCAACGTCAAGGTCTTTGAAGTTCCAAAATCATATCACAACCGCAATAGCAGCCACAATTGCAGCCGCGAATTCTCGCAATGCCAAAGTTTCCTCTCCAAAATCTCCACAACATCAATAATGTCCGAAGCCTCCAAAACCATATCTCAACAACAATTCCAACCATGTCAATCATCAGAGACTCTACAACAACAATTCAAAATCTCACATCTATATATCTACTATTTCTACTCTCCCCACAGTAGCCAAGCAAGTTCAGAGCAAAACGAAGAATTACCTCAAACAGAATTGAAAATAAAATAAGCTGGCGAGAGGTTCGCCTCCAAGAGCGAGATCTGTTGCTCATTCTCACAACGACAGCGTTTTCTTCTTTGGTGATATACTGAAGCCTCTTCTCGAAATCGTCGTTGTTGGACCTGAACATCGCGTGCCAAATTCTCGAAATAAACCCCTTCTTCTTCTTCTTCTCTTCCTTCGTCTTCTCTCCATTGTTCTCGATATTCTCCTTCACCGCACCACTTTCTTTCTTCTCAGCTTTCTCATCCCCCATCACTCTCAGCGCTTCGTTCGAATCAGTCGCCAGAAGAACAACAGAAGAGAATGAAGATGGAAGATGGAAGATGGTGTTCGATCTGAAAGGGTTCTAGAATGTTCGGCAGTTGAGATCTTGCGCGCGTAAGAGGGTGAGGGTGGAGTTGTGTAGTGGGGGAGAGGAAGAAGAAGGAGAAGGCAGAGAGGGTTATTCAAATTTTTGGGGTTTTGGTTTTTCGATAACGTTGCTGGTGCACGCGATGCCACGCGCGTTGGAGTTCACGCTCCGCGAATGGTTTTATGACACTTATGATGTAGTTGGGACTTACCACTACCAGTCAACCGTTAATTACTGTATGTTATACCTTACTATTAGTGTTATGGAAAAGTTAAAAAAAATATAGATTTAAAATTTTAAAAGTTTTAAAATTTATAATTATCTATATATTAAAACTATTTCAATAAATTATAATTTCTTTTTTGTATTTAAGAAAAAAAAATCGTGTAATGAATGAGTCCAAAACGGTGCGATGTGATGTCAAATCATGTGGCGTGTTAAAATAGAGATTAAAATAGAGAGTACCGATCAAAGTAGGTTGACTTTGGAGGAATTTTATATAATTATTATTTTCTTAAAATTAAATTAACTTGCTATAGAATATGTTAAATGATAAAGTGGAGAAGTTTCTTGTATAATTTAAGGAAATAGTAAACATACACTTTGATTTCAACTATTAATAAAATAATAATGTTTTTTTATTAGCTATTGTTACAAAAACGCATTGTTGCTTCTCTTTCGTGGGAGGTGAAATATTTTGTAAGAAAATAAAAAACTAAAATAAAAAAAGAGAGAAGAATGAAGATCAATGAGAAAAGGAAAATAAGAGGAAGAGTATAAAAATGTATTTCATTTAGTACCAGTCTGAGTTTTTTTATTTTTATTTTTATGTTCTTTCTTTAATAAAACTTCATGACACAGCTTCATCACATTTTTGGAAAATGTATGCAAAGTTTGGTTTGATTCACCTCATTCCTTTCTTCTTGTTAATAATTTCTCTGACTAATGATCACTTTTCTTCTTATATTGATATTTATTTTCGTTGTTTTATTAATATTTAATCCGGTTTTGTGGAATTTATTTTTTTATTTTCAATTCTAATTATGGGATTAGATTATTTTAAATAATGTCAATCCGTAACATACCTACAAATCATTTGTGAAAATACTTCAATAATGTGCAAGCTTAAAATAATTTTATGTTTTCGGGTGGATGGAGGGTTGGAATTACCAATCTTTATTTATACAATCGTAAGATGTTATTTTTTAAAGAAACTAGAATAAATAAGGGTTAAGTATGTTTTTAATCCCTAAACTTTGATCCAAAATTGAAATTCGTTTCTTGCCGAAATTTTGATAAATTTTGGTCCTAAACTTTAAAAATGAATGAATATAGTCCTTTTAACCCAATTTTGTTAACTATTTTTTAGGTTTCGAACGCATTTCTCAGTAAATATTGAGCCGAGAATGTGTCAAACGGCGTAAACAACTCTTATATTAACATGAAACACATTCGACATGTTAAAAAAAGTCAACATAATTGGGTTAAAAGGATTATATTCATTCATTTTTAAAGTTTAGGACCAAAATTTATTAAAGTTTCAACCAGAGACGAATTCCAATTTTTGGCCAAAGTTCAGGGATTAAAAATATACTTAACCCACTAAATAACTTAAAAAGTTTATGTGATTTAAGTACCAAGTATGAGTAACCTAAATATTACAAGAAAAGTTGGTAGTACTATTAAAATCATTCGGGTAATCACAGAAATTCATTGTTAGAACAAAATTATTTTTATTTACAAACCGTTAAAAATCTATCGGTAAAATACTCGTTGATAAATAAAATTACAAATAATGAAAATTTGTCGATAATTATCTGTCGGTATTTATCGATGATTTTTTTTCATCGATAAAATTCATTGGTAAATATCATGATTTGGTTTTCTTCTTTTTTTTCTCCATTTCTTCTTTTTTTTCTTCCTATTTTTCTTCTTCCTCATGGTCCTCCCTTGTGGTCGCCATTGTCACCGTTCTTGTGTTTGTTGCTATCATTGCATTCGTTACCACCATCATTTGACTCCTCCTCCTCCTCCTTTGTCACCAATCTCACTGCCATCATTGTCGTCATCGCCTTCTCTTCTCCCTCTTTCTCCTCATTATTTTTTCTTCTTCCTTTCTTGTTCTCATCCATCTCCATTTAATTTATAAAAAATATATTATCAGATTTGGCGGTAAAATTGATGTCCATTTTACTGACGAAATTCCTGACAAATTTTTAAAAACACAATTACTTAAAAAATTACTAACAAATTTTCAAAAAAACAAATCAATTATCAACAAATTTACCAACGAATTTTCAAAAACTTCATGAGTTAAATATGTTTTGATTCTTTAACTTTCAGTGAAAATTGGAATTAGTCTCTCTTTAAAACATTGGATCTTGAAACTTTGGATCAATTTAGTCTCCTCTTTTTAGAAATGCGTGAATTTAGTTCATTTAACAAATTTTTGTAAAATTTATTTGACGTTTCAAAGGCGTTTCCCAACTAACATAGAAGTGAAAATTTGTCAAACGGTATAAACAACTCAAATGCTATTATGAAACACATTTGAAATGTCAAATAAACTTAAAAAAATAACTAAAATGATTAAATTCACGCATTTATAAAGCTAAGGAACTAAATTGAACCAAAATTTTGAAAATGAACTAATTCCCATTTTCATTGAAAGTTAAGGAACCAAAACATATTTAACTCAAAAATTCATTACCAATTGATTTTATCACAATATCGTCAAAGCTAAGACATGAACTTTAACACCCATTTTCCAAAAGATAATATGTTATGATATAATAACTTATTATTAGATTCTATTGTATCTTAAAGATATTATTAAATAATTCTTAATTATCTAAAGATATTATGATTAAATACCTCATGATATAAGAAGTGATTATCGAATATTGTAACATCCCTAAGGAATATTACTTAAAAATAAATAATAAAAGTATGAAATTATATCAAAAGTCGCATTCGTAATAATCCCAACGCGGAAAAATTTAAATTTTATTAAAAAGCGCGCCAGAACTCATAACTTAAACGATAAAGTGTTACAAGTTCCCAAAATACGTGTTCATAAATAAAAGCATAAATAATACATGTGAGAAAAATCCTAACTCTAATCCCAAAGCTAGCCCTCACTCCGTCGCCAGGACATCCTCAGCACCACCTGTATCAACATTTGCTCCCGTGTAACGAATTACACGATCATCGCCATACACAAACAAAAAGGGTGAGCTGAGAAAAATAAAATAACAGGTATATATAATACAAGATAAACATATACCCATCTTATTCATCCTACATAGTTCTTGGCCAAGACCTTAACCTCAAGGCTTTACAGCCTCCAAATCACACAAATGGTTAGTCTTGGACTCGGGAAATATGATGCTTACACGAACCTGCCCGCTCGTGGTCCTGCCTCTACGAACCTCCCCGCTCGTAGTCCTGCTCTACCGACCTGCCCGCCCGTAGTCCAACACATGTGATTCACCAGCCCCGTACCTCCCCGCACGTGGCATCTCTCAACTGTGAGCACGAAACATACGAACCTACCTTGCTCGTATCCTCACGTGAGAGTAACTGGATATGAACCTCCCCGTTCATATCATCACATGTTAACCACCATCCATGAACCTATCCGCTCATGACACAACATCTCCCGATCCAAGTGTAGCATCATTGTCAATTAAAATCAACGCACATAAGTCATAACCTGCAGCGAAATTGCCTGGCGTAGTACCCAGCGCTGCTAGGCGGCACAAGCCCAGATCGCCTGGCGCCAGCGCCCTTCTAGTGCCACTGTATTTCAACCACCGCCTGGCGGGCATACCCTTGCCGCCAAGCGCCACGCGATGCAGATCTCCTCCCTGCTGTCCCTATCGCCTGACGCACTTACTCGAGCCGCCAGGCGCTATGTCAGTAGCGAAAAGCTGCTGGTTTAGGCACTCTATACCATCTGATTTATACCCCAAGCATTCTAATTTTTCGATGCACCCTCTCTTAATGGTAGTCAAATCCAATTATGACATTACAGTGGTTCAATTACTTACAACCTATACCCACCAAATTTCCCCATTTCCCGCGAGGTATGACTATCAATATCCTTACCAATCCTCTAAGACATAAGTGGCTCATACACTTTTCACTAGTTACTAGTTTATCATCATCACACGCATCATTAAGATATACCATTTCACATTCTTTAACACTCTGTACACTGGTGTTTCTTTCCTTTAATTTTTCTTACCAATTACACATTCTTATCTCAAGGCATCCAGGTTCTCAACATTTCCTAGTTCATATCCTACACATTTACACCTCATACTTACAAGTTAGCATTCCAGCCTAATATACTTAGTAAAAACTCAATTTTAATTCTCCTATTGTCTCCACTACAAGGACATTAAGTACCCGTGTCTCTTCCATTTTCCTCGACCTAAACTTCTATTCCAACTCACTCCCAACCTCTTCCCTCGCAACCAACCAAAACCAACACAACATCTTGTGCCACTGTCCTTGTCATCGCCTGGCGGCAAGCTGAGTACCGCTAGGCGGTACACCAGAACCCAGAAAAATCCCAGGCTATTATACCCGCGACCCACTCAAGACGTTCAAGACACAATTCAGTTATCAAATTCAATACCAGGCAATAATTCGCTCATGGTTTACTAACCCAATTTCCGTTGACAATATATCCTCTAATTCGTACCAACTATGAACCATAGCAATTCAATTTGGATTCTACCCCCTTCTAACACCCCAACTCTAACCATGCTAATTCTGAAAAATATTTCCAAAGAACCAACAACCCCCAATTCTCACAATTTCGTACTATTAACACATAGCATCAATACAAGATCACAATCAAATGTTTCACTGACCCCTGCGCACAGAACAAATCAAAGGAAATTCGCGAATAGCTTCGCGTCGCCTGGCAGAAATTCATCGTCGCCAGGCGGTTCATACCAAAACAAGAACAATGCTTACCACTGATGTGCCGCCTGGCGGTAGGGATTGAACCACCAGGCAGTTTCTGGGAAAAACCCAGAAATCTCAATCAAACAGTACCGAAAATGGATGAAAGGCTTACAATTCCAATCAAACAACATACAGTATGGTTTTCTCGACTAAAAACACGAAAAGACAACTCCCCTTACCTGGAATTCCTTTCTAAACCACGAATTCTTGATGTAGCTCCAATCCAAAAGCTTTCTTAACCCTCTCTTGCACATCCAATATGTTTTCCAGCCTCTCCACCCCTTTACAATCAATTTTTCCCTTCTGCAAACCTAGTATTCGACCCTTGCACGCAATTGCAGTACTCTTTGCCTCTCCAACTAGCCTTTTCTCTCTCACTTACTACCCAATTAAGTGTGCTCAATGCTAAAAACGAAAATACCTTAAGTATTCTTGTTAATGACTACTCATGAACCATTATTGAATGGTTTCTAACCCATTAGACTGCCTTTATATGCAGCTAGGGTTTCTACGTCCCTTCAATACCATGCAACCAAAAATTTGCCAAAAAGAAAATTAGTTTTGTTCTTAGTAAGGATTGAACCCACAACAAATCAATTAACAATTAAAGTACATAACCAACTCAACCAATTCATATGTCATGGTAACTCCTAAAATTTTAGGAATTTATCAACCCACCACGCATTCAATATTTCATTAAACAAAAAGGCATAAATTAAATAACATTCAAGTGGCGCACATAGAACTCGAACCCAAGTCCTCACACACAATAAAGTACTCTCAAGTACTCTTGACCACTTAAGCTAGTACTTTTCCACGTCATAGTTCCACACATTAATTACTTTAAATGTTTCCATTACCCGCCATAATTAAATAATTATTTAAATAACTATTTAATTTTCTCGGATCTTACAAATATCTTCAAGATATAAAATTTGATTATCTTCGAGTAATAAAATCTTTTTAATATACCTATATACTTACCTCTTGAGAAGCTTAGAAATACAACTTCCTACCAAATGAAGTACTCAATTCATATTCTCTACACTTAATTATCATTGTACAATCATTATTTTCTTACCGACTTAAGCATTAAAAAGTTTTTTAGGCAAAGTATGAGGTTCTCAAGACCCGAGTTGTATCTCTTGGTGAGAAAACTATTGCGCTCTAAAGAGAAATAGGGGAAGATCCACCTAGTCAATGTAGTGAGATGTCTTATAAGGATAAAACCATGAAGGAGTTACGAATTTTAAAGCAGACAATACTTCAGATGTGATAACTGACCCTAACAATGTTATCTTGACAGACTTGGGATTCAAACATTGACACCGTTTGTGGGGAGTCGATATCCAATAATCTCACATCATTTAGAAGTCAAAACTAAGATAAGTTTAAATACGCTTTCTTCCTTCAACCCTTTAAGGCACCTTTTGAGGAAAAACAATGATGGAACTCTAGTCTCTGATGTGGACAATATCTCATATGCGATATGATTGACCCTAACGATATTTTCTCAACGAACTTGAAGTTAGAACACATGGTATTTGAATTAGAATTACTATCAATTGAATTCTCTTCATTTCCCAAATAGTTTGTTTGAATGAAGTAATTGAAATATCTTAGAATTCAAATTTATTGTTTGAAAAAAGCAATTTTAATTTTTCATTTAAGGTAAAAATTTATTTTAAAAATATTTAGATAACTCAATTTTACCCTTTAGCCCGAGTTGAATTAGCTCAACCTTCAACCTAGGACAACTTGACTAGATATTTGTCCTGAGACAACTCATCTTGACCTTTGACCCAAGTCAACTCATCTCGACTTTCGACTTAACTGACTCATCCTAATCCTTAGTACAAGTCGACTTGTTGACTTTCCACGCAAACCAACTTAACTCGACCTTCAATTTAGTTCAAAACCACTCAACCTACAATCCAAATGGACTATTCTTGACCTTGACTCAATTGCTTGTCTCGACTTTCAACTTGTGTCGAGCTTTGACCCATGTTGACTCATGTTGACCTTCGACCATAATTAACTTGAGTCGCATTTATCCTAAGACGAATCAACTCAATCTTTCGTCCATGCTAAATTGGCTCGACCTTCAACCACAATTGATTTGACTTATCATTCATCACAAGATGAATTACTCAACCTTTTGACTTGCACCAAATCAACTTCTACAACCTACATTAAATTGACTCGACCATTGACCTAGTCAACTCTTCTCAACTTATGATCCATGCTTATCAATCTAGAACTTCGAGATAGATTGAATTGGCTCAATTTTATCTTTGGACCAACCCAACTTAACCTAAAAAGGACTAAAACTTCAAATGTTTTATATTTTTAAGGTATTTGAAATTATTCTATTTTATGCATTTGAAATACCTTCCAAATATTTTTAAATTTCAATTTTTATTTATTTATTTTATCCAAACAAATCACTTTAGTGTAAAAGTTTTAAAATTATCTAAATAGACGAATTATCCTTTTAAATTATCTCAAATATGAATTATTTTGAAATTGCCTACATCAATATGCATGTGTTCAATTATTTGAAATGTACATCCACTTTGTCGTTAGACAAGTGATGGATGTTAATGGAAATAGTTTGAGTGTGAACCATTCATGATATAAGCATGATAGTAACCACCCCTATACTAATTTCAAATGGTAGTCTGCATTCATGTGTTGTGGTAGTAACCACCCCTATACTAATTTTCTACTCGTAACTATTACATTGGAGTTTAAATATAGTCTAGAAGTTTTTCCAAAAAGGATAGGGTCAAATGCAAAAAGAGTAATGCCATATTCTATTTGGACAAACTTCCAAAGCAAATTCGAACAATTTAATCTGTAGATAAAGTATATGATAGCTTTAAACACAATTTCTTCTACCGTGACACGTTTGATTTTAAAATAATTCTAACTGAAACACACTTCCGCTTTAATAATGGAACAAGTTAAACAAATAAAAACAACCACCTCACAAATTTTCACGTCACTTCATATACACTATGTAATCAAATTCAACTATACATAACAAGACAACTCGGCCTTTCACCCAAAATTCAAAGAAGGAAATTATGTTAAATAGAAGACAAGAGATAAAAGGTTCAGAGGAAAGCTCGATTGGTCGTAACAGACATATAGATAAGAAGAATAAGAAAGGATATCTAATGGTGGTACTTTTGTCCTTTTAAAATTGTCCAAGACCTACAAATCAAATATTGATGTTAGCGACATAGAACTAATAGTCTCATGAATATGATCAATTCATTTGGATAATTATGAAGACCTAGTGCTACAACTTTAGTCTATAGCATTAAAAAAATTATAATACAATATTGAGAGATTAAAGGATAGATACCTGTAAAGCTGTTCCATGAGTACAAGTAATGCTATTTGGTGATTTAAGACTAGTGAAGATAACTTGATTGATAAGTTAGCCCGTTCCTTCATTTTTCTTCCATGACCATAGGGACCACCGATACAAAAAGATATCCGTGAAGCACCCTGTAAGAAAGCAGAAATTAATGAAATATATTTTTTATTTAACATTAAATTTTACTCAAAGGTATCTTTTATTAAAAAGAACAAACTAACTATAACATGAATGGAAATCACAAGAGAATGTACATAGACGCCATGCACACAAACATATAAGACAGATTTGGCTTGAAAAAGAAATCCAAAAAACGCAGTAAACTGGAAAAGTAACAACACTGAAAGTAGTGATACTACTTTTGAGAAGCATTTTGCATTACAGGACTAGAAATCACACTTCAGGAGTTCAAAACTGAGAAGCCATTTTGGCCAGAGATATGACGGTTTTTCACAAGTAACAGGACAAAATTCAAAGTATAAAGCTTTTGTGACCTGCAAGTTTACAACAAAAAATCAGGATTTGATAAATCTGGTGGTTATTAAAATGTTTTAGTGAGAAGTCAATTCACTATAAACTAAGATCATGAAAGAAATTCACCAAAATGATTGATATAAGGACTACCAAGAGTGATAAATATGAACAGTATTATTTCAATATAACAATAAACAGAACTGAGGTATTCAATGTCGATGTAGACAGATGGTCTGTTAAATGATTGATAATTTATAATGCTTTATTTCACCATAGTGCCAGGCAGCATACTCAATCAAGCCCATAATTGAACAAATTTCAATGTAAAGGAAGAGATCAATTACAAAATGTTCTTACAGTATTTCCTGCATCACCCACCAACTCTGCCATTTGCTCAGATCCTATGTCTCGCCCACGTTCATCCAACATCACAACCTATACGTGCAGGTACATAACCGATAAAACCAAATTAGGAGAAGAAAAAAGAGATTCTTTCTGATAAAACAAAGATCTAAAATTCTGAAACTGGCACGCTCTAGCATGTTGGGTTTAAATGAAGTCTGATGACATGATCACTTTTCAGAAGCTCTCTCGGAAAGCTAGTTATAGTAGGCTATATTTTTTAAAAATAAGTTAGACCAAACATGCCCTATATGATGAAAACTATGAGTTGCAAATAAAGTGGGTTTTGAGTTTCAAGCAAGAATTTAACGTAGACACTGCTACAGTGTTCGCAGAAATTTGAACCATGTCAATCTGGGCAATTAAAACATGACATAAATCTTTATGGACAGAATGATGGAGTGGATTAAGTTCAAAGTGAGTGTAGTAGTCAGTGCGGTACAAAATATTCCTGGGAAGAAAAGGAACCCAATTTTAGCTCCAATACAATGGGTAAGTACATTAAGACTGTTAGCAACCAAAACATGATACAAAATTGGCACTAATGTTTATTTGTATAGGCCCAATTAGACACCACAAGACAACTAGAGCTTAAGAGAGCATAGAAACACAACAAAATCACGTTACGAAGCTTTGGCAAGGATAAAACAAGGCTTCAAATAGAGATCATATCTGTTTGCCTTCAGGAAAGTGTGGTAAAGAAGGAGAAAAATTCAAACAATGCAGAGAAACAACAGAACAAATTGAAGCATCACTATAACTTAGTTTAAATATGTATTTAGTCCCTAAAATTGTGATTTTTTTTTTCTAATTTTAAAGACTATAATTATATCTAACAATTATAAGATATAACTTTGTAAGCATGCACCAAGCAACATAATTCATTTCTAAACGCCAATGCAGATCTTTATTGCACTAACTGTCTCATTTCAACAAAACAGCATACTTAAAAGTACAAATAAGGACAACAAAATTTTCACTACTGTAATTTAAATTCATGCATGTTGAAGACTATACCCAATCATCAGACCTTATAAGGTTCATCACTGCCTCCTCTTCAGCATCAACCTGAGCCCTTTGGTCACTATAAGGCAAACAAATGATCCACCCTTTCTATTAGACAACACAACAAAAATTCCTCTGTACAACTATTTGTAACTAAAACTGACAGGTACCATCTAGCATACAGCACTCACACATTCACAATACTAATTTGGAACTCATATTCTTCACCCAAAGCATGACAAAAATGAAATTGTGCTCAAACAAAACTAACTCAGTGAACTGAACTTACCTCGCATTTCGAGGATTTGGCCGAATTTGAACATCCTCGACACTGCAATAGTACTTGAGCTTATCAACATACTCATCAACCATGAGTTGGAGTCCAGGTGATCGCTTCTTCCCCACTGATAATATACGTATAGGAAGTGCTCTCTGCACAAACTCAATTTGTAAATTCAAAATTAAAAAGTAGATATACCCACATTTTTTTTTGGTTTTCCTTAAATTACTAGAACTAAGAGAGACTCTAGTACTACTAAAAAACACACCAATGAGAAAATGAAGTTGTCGACGCAGCCTCACCTAGAGAGTTACTATACAAGTCTAAATGACAAGTTCACAAAAGAAAGAGAACAACAAAAAACTCTCCCACTTTATAATGAAATATATATATATATATATATATATATATATATATATATATATATATATATATATATATATATATAAATATATATAT
>Ga0099822_1009833_pt1 | contig 11965 bp, 8 predicted proteins | sample CowpeawhiteBW_FD_76839 | JGI IMG/M metagenome (GOLD analysis project Ga0099822, IMG submission 76839) | Root nodule microbial communities of legume samples collected from California USA - Cow pea white BW | ecosystem: Host-associated > Plants > Roots > Nodule | place: USA: California | collected... | reverse complement strand
TTTTTTTATATATATATAAAAATATATATATATATATATATATATATATATATATATATATATATATATATATATATATATATTATGTATAATTATGGATGATTTAGGATAGGTTAATAAAAATTAAAGACGCAAGTTAAGATTTGATTTATAGAAAGAGAAGCTAAACCTAACATGAAAATGACAAATTTTGTTAGCGTTTGGGGCGATTAATTGCAGCCTATCTACCTACATATCCAATTAATGACAATCACGTTAGGATATGCATAAGGTGCGCGTTTCTAAAAAAGTGCTTTCGTATTTTTCTAACTAAATCCATAATTAATAATTGTTTAGTCTGAAAGCATTGTTAATTAGGTAAATTTAGTCTGAAGGTAACCGTGTGTGTGATGTGAGAATCTTAAGGGTTTCATGCATTAATTAATTTGTCAGGGTTACATTACATTAACCTATCCTAACCCTAATTCCTAATTCCTAATTGCTAATTGCTAATTGGTGACCACAAAATTACAAGCGGGCACCAGCTAATTAAGCTCACCACAATGCATTGCATCAAGAGCTTCTGTGTCAATTTGTCAACGCAACCTTTTCTTCTTATTTTGTTTTATTCTTACAACTAGTCTGCACATACTTCTAAAATCACATCACATCAAGACTTTTTGTGATTAAATTTTAATAGCAATTATGGGAAGAAAGATTTTATGCAAAACACAAAATATCACTCGCAAAATTTTATTTATAATAATATTATTTTTATAGAAAAACAATACAAAAGTCTAACAAAATATTAAAAACTCTAGCTGTAACGTAATTAAAGTACTATAAAAAAATATAGTACTGAATGAGTGAAATATAAAATCCAAATATTTAGTATAGTGTTTTATTGATAATTTGTAAATGGAACAGATAAAGTCAAATCATTCTCTATGTCATTCAATCAATATATTGTTGATAGAAAAAAAAGAAAGTAAAATCATTCTTAAAAATTACTTTAATGATTTCCGGTAACTTTTCACCGTTAAAAGCTTTTTAACATTAACTTTTAATGTTTCCATAAAGTATACCGTGCTTTACAAAATATTTCACAAACTAATATAATTCGTTATCTTACTTCATGGTCATGTGAGATGGTTTTTAAATAATTAAATTTCTTTGTGTGAATTGATATTGTTTGTCGTGTTTGTAAAGTAGAGATGAATTTGTGAGTTTGCGGTTATTTTTTAGAGATGTGCATTGATTTATAAGAATTGATTTGCAGAATTGTTTTCATATTTTATTTTTGTTGATATGTTACGATTTGAGAGTATTATCGTTAATTTTATCAAATTAATCTTGTAATTGAGTTATTTTCATCAAGCACATGAGTGTATTAACTGTTGTTTTCCGCTGCCCAAGATACATCGGTGTGAGTGAAGTGAACCAATTGTGGTAGTGTTATTTAATGGCAACATACACTAGGATGAGTGAAGTGAATCGATATTAATTTTGGTGTGTGAGTGAAAGGAAGATGGGATGATATGTGAATGCTCTGTGAGAGGTTGCGCATCGATTACATAACTTGTGTGGTTACGTGTGTGTGAAGAGTGACATCGGTTATGTAAACGGTGTTGTGTGTGTGGGTGGTGATTTTTTAACTTGTTTTCTCTTCTTCCAATATATTTTAAACTTCTTAACCAACAAATTAGGTACAAATTTTAATTTTAATTTTATAACTTTTTTCCACATTCATACGAAATTATATTTATTTATTTTAACATTTATTTAATTTTTATTTTTTTTTAAATTCGTATTATTTAATTTTAATTATTTTTATAACATCAAATTACAAAATCATTCTATTTTTTCATCAAGGATATTTTGGTAATTTTCAAATTCTATCTATTTTCACAATTTTTGTTATCTATCACATCAATCAAATCTTTCACTGACATTTATAAAATCTATCTTCAAATTCACTCACTTTATTCTTTAAATCTACTTAAAAAAACACATATATTTATCCACTCAAATTCACACAAATTCATCTTCACACTTTCCCAAAATTCATCCACACAAAGGAATACAACCTAAAAGTAAATAAATAATCTGGTAATATTTTTATGATGGTCTAAATTGTATAGAATTTATATTTATATTTATAAACAGAGTCATCTTAAAAAGATTTATTTATTATAATAATATTTTGGGAATGTTATTTTATTATTTTTGAGTTCATAAATTTGTTGTTTTAAGTTATTTTAATAGAAGATTATGTTAGATCCTTATATAAATTTAGTTTATATTTCATTATTGTTGTATTTGCTCCCCTTTTCTTTTTCTAAAAGTCCTAATTTTGCACATTAGTAAGTACTATTTTTAAAATAATCAAATAACTAACCAAGAACTTTGTTATGGAAGATAAGGAGACACTAGAATTTAAGGTAGTAATATAAATTTCAATAATTGATGTGATTATTTTAAGTAGCAAGGTTATTAAGTGCATAATGTATTTTGTATCATTAATCACGGGTCTGATGACGCAATCGTTATATTAAGACATACTAATGTACATCACAAATAGGATTAAGTCGAGACTTGAATTATTCATAAACGAATTCATTTCCGTACGTCAAAGGCTTGATTAAATTTATTTATTTATTTAAAGTTAATAATTTGGTGTTAATGAGTTGGAACATACGTGTGTATCACAGTATGTGTGTTATTTATAGCATTTTGATTGATTTATTTACTTACTATACTTTCATGCATGCGGAGATTTGTAATTTTCAATTTATTATATGCTTTATTTGTATGTACGTAATAGTTAACTCAATTTCAATTTTCAAAATATCATACTTTAAAACAAGTGGTTATTAATCACTTTCTTTGACAAAAAAATAAAATTTAATATTTTATCTTGCAGATATAAAATAGTGTTTAATTCCATTTTACTTGTATTTTAGTATAAAGACAAATGATAAATGCTATAAATAGTTAAACATAAATATTGAATGAATCGGGTAAAATTTGGATAACAAAAAAATAATAAAAATTATAAATGAACAAATTAAGACAATTTAAACTTTATATTTTATAAACTATTGGAATTTAAGTAATGTTAGACGTTACTATAAATATTACGATAGTTGCGCTGATATCTCAAAATTTATCTATCCTTTTTCATCACATGAAAAAATTTATTAAAGAATACAAAATATGTGGTATGGGAGATCACATCAAACCCATAATAAAATTTATATTTCACGAAACATATACAAGTTATACCTATTATCAAAAAAAATTAAATAAATACATGGAGGTAAAATATTAAACAATTTATATTCTTCTCTACGAAGAAAAACTAAATTAACTAATTTATCATCATCACAATGATTTTCTTCACGAAAACATGAGAAACTTTGAAATGTATATACGTAATAAGTACTTGTTGGGAATAATCCAAGTGAATCAAGGTCCTACATTGGGTAGAAAAGACAAAGTTAAACATTATATAAGATGAGAGACCCATAACCACATCATCTTAAGGCTCTGGGTTAAAAGTGGTGTCAAATACTTTATATGTGTAAGATCAATGTTATATGCATAGAACCACAATCTCTAGTCAATGACTATAACCATATATGAAAAAATATATATATAAACCCAACAGTAATAACGTCATCTCCTTTTAAACACTACTAACAATTCTTATATTACATTTACAAGAAATAACTATTTTCTAACCAATGTCTTTGAAAACTCTCCCTCTAAACATGCTCCAAACCATAAATATCGAGTGTGTCTCTTATCATTTTGAATTTGTTAATAAACAAAAAAAAACATTTTTTTAATGAAAATTCATTTTCTTGAAAAAATATCAACTCTATTTTATACACACAATTCCAATTAATAAATTATTAAAAATATAAAAAAAAAACTGAAGGAAATTTTTTATAAAAGAAAAAGAGAATAAGATTATAAACAAATAAAATTAGTTAAATCGTGATTTATGCATTTATACACAAATAATGAAATTGATTTATTAGTTTATAACATGTTAACTAATAAGTGATTAGTTTGAAAGAAATAAAAGAATTAATTTGAATAGAACGACAACTAAATAGAACTTGGGAGATAGGGTAATCTAAGTAGACAAACTAATGCAGGTGTGATGTGTGGTGAGGTGAACTAAACAACTTGAGATTGCATTTTTTTTATTAAGTGAATCAGTAAATCAATCCATTTAACTCATCAATTCGTGATGGATCACACTGAGTTCAATTTTTTTTTTGCTTGTTAATAAGTGAGTTGAGTTTGGTTGACTCACTAAGTAGTCAATCCCCGGATAAGTCAGGTCGGGTTAGGCCGGGTGACTCGTTTTGACAACTCTGGTCAAAATTATATATAATGTGCTATGGAAGCTGAAGAAATGGTAGGTATGGATTGTCACAAAGTCATATAGAGGTTGAAGTTTCTCACTATGAATTAATGAACATGGGGAGGGGGGTGTATTCTAACTAGAGATTGTTGGCAAAGAAATTGGTTATTCATGTGAAGATTTTTTGTAGTCTATTCCATGAGCAATGTACTATATTTACAGAGTTAAGGTTTGTGGTTATTCTTTACTACTATCCAATATTATTTTGCAGTTTTGTACATAAGTCTGGACACCACAGGTGTTCTACTTTATTTATATTGTTTTGCCGATAAAAAAAAAAAAAAGGCCCTTGCCTTTTTGAATTTGCATTAATATTGAATTTAAAAGATAACAAAGACAAAGACAATGGAAAAAAGGATCACATGATTCTTTCAAAGAACATCATAGGAAGTGACAAAAGAAAACCTGAAATGACATGGAAGGTAGTATTACAACTAAGACATTATATAATTTGTGTACATGTAAAATTTGGTAATTATTATTTTACACTTTTTTTATTCTAAATTCTTTTAAATATATATCCTAAAAAACTGAAAAAGCCATTATAAATGAATGTTGACATGGCTTTTCAAATAATGAGTGTCATGCATTATGTGTTATAATTAGATGGTAGTATAAAAGTGTTTTGATAACAGGAAGTCACATAATAACGTTATTAGTAGTTATTAATTAGTTAACTTCCATATATAATTAATCCTTATGGAAGACGAAGTTGAAGGTTGGATGACATTTTCATCGTATTATAATTGATGAGACTTACAAGATTCATGTGGTGCACGTGAACTTCCAATTGTACGGGCGGGAAAAGAACCAATCAACCCAATAACCAAACCAACAATTCAACACTCTCAAGAACTTGCATGGAACATATCCCACTACTCTAACAACCCAACCTTTTTTTATTTTCTTTCTTTACACAAAAACAGACTTCAAAATAGATAAGTCATTGTTACTTCTTTATATTCTTATATATAGAGAGAGAGATGAGATAAAAAAAAAATATAGGTATAGTGAATGTAAAGTTTTAGTTAAAAACAGTTGAAGTTTAGAGGTAAAATATATAATGTATGGGAAAGAGAGAGAAAAGAGGAGAGAGAGAAGAGCACACGAGTGTTTCCTTTTGTTTTAAAAAAATACATAAGTATGTGTGTGGGGTAAAAGAGAGAGGTGAGAGAAAGTTAGAATAAGAATATATATTTTGGTGAAGGTAGAAAAAAAAATGGTTATAAAATAATGAAGAATTTAGTTTGGAAACATATTTGTGTTGTGTTGTTGTGTTGTGTAGGAGATGGAAGAAAGGTCCAAGGGCACCGCTTTGGGGCTGTAGCCACCCTGTCTTCTTTTTGAAAAGTCATTTTCTCATCTTAAAAACACCTTAGCGTATACCCTCTTCCCATGTAGGCCCTCCTTGAAAGCTATGTAGATGTTTCTATTAACTCTTGTATTTTTTTTATTTTTCAATTTAAATTAAATTGGTTGCATTTTCTAGAGTGAGAAGAGAAAAGACAATATTTTTGAAATGTAAAAAATAAAAAAAAGATTTTTGAAATGTGAGTTATTATAGTTGCATATACATATACATAGTAGTAGTAGTGATGTTAACCATCAATCTCTTATCTTTGCCTAACACTGGTGTACCACCAAATTCGTACAAATATTACTTGTGTGAGTATAAAGAGGTGAGGCGAAAGCAAAGTGTAGTTGTAGCCCCTGTCTGAGTCTGAGATTAACTACTTGTTACTTACTTACTTACATAGAGGACGCAGAGTGAATGGCAATTGCAGCCGCAAACTCATCACCCACCATGAGTCTCAGCCAGAGCCAGAGCCAGGAGGACGTCACCACCGCCTCCACCACCAACGACAACACCAACAACAGTAACAACAACAACACCACCACCGATAACAAGCCCGATGATCACGAGCATGACATGGTTATGCCCGGTTTTCGCTTCCACCCAACCGAAGAAGAGCTCGTGGAATTCTACCTTCGCCGTAAGGTGGAGGGAAAGCGTTTCAACGTTGAACTCATTACTTTCCTCGATCTTTATCGCTATGACCCTTGGGAGCTTCCTGGTATATATATAGATATACATACACACACTCGCATACGCATATATTAAAGTTTAGCTTCCCTTTTCCTCAAGCAATTCTGGGAACTAACTCCCCCTTTCTTCTGCCATCTCCCACTGATTTTTTATATATATATCATTCCTTTCTCCTAGCTTGTCCCGCTTCTTATATAGATGATTCTCCCACATACATATATATGTCATGTGCAATTTTGTCCTATGTTTTCATGTTGGTTATTTGATTGAATTCAGATGTGTGTTGTGTTCATGGATCCTCCAATTTTTGATGAAGTGTGTTTGTGTGTGTGTGTGTGTGATGAACAGCCTTGGCGGCTATTGGTGAGAAGGAGTGGTACTTCTATGTGCCGAGAGATAGAAAGTATCGCAACGGTGATCGTCCCAATCGTGTCACCACCTCTGGGTATTGGAAGGCCACAGGAGCTGATAGGATGATCCGTACCGAGAATTTTCGCTCCATCGGCCTCAAGAAAACCCTAGTTTTCTATTCTGGGAAAGCTCCCAAAGGCATACGAACTAGTTGGATTATGAACGAGTATCGCTTGCCGCAACACGAAACCGAACGATATCAAAAGGTACCACATACCACACACCTCATATGTACGAATTTCCCATAATCGATGCACTTGCTGCTTCTTCTTCTTCTTCTTTCATGATATGTGTAGGAAAACCCACCGGGTCTTAGTTTTGGTTTTATGATTATTCAACCCTAGTTTGTTTTAAACTTAAAGTAGTTCGTCTTGGTTTTGGGTTTGAGTCGTTTTCGTTGGCTAGATTTTATCTGGTGTTGCTAGAGATTCTTCCTTCCGAAATCATAGCTAGATTCGAAGCTATGGCACACCAAAATGCTATAGCAGCGCGAAACTTGCAGCCACTCATGGGTCTAAAGTCAAGATACTCGACCAAGATGGAGAAGCCGAGAGGTGAACAATTAATGAATACGTGATAGAAGGAGGGATTGAAAATTTAAAATAAAAGTGTTGGCAGAAAATCAAAACAACCAGCACCGTTTGTCATTAATTCACTTTCTTTATCCTTTTCTCTCGCACACATTTATGACTGCATGCATGAATTTTGAAGTCTTATCATAAATTCAATCCGTGCCTCCCTCCGTACTGGTACAAAGTTTTTCTCAAACTTTGTCCGCTCATTGATCTTTTTTCATCAAAACCTCTTCACGGAATGCTTAATTCCCGAACATAAAAATGATTTTTGTTTCTATTTCCAGGCTGAGATATCGCTGTGCCGCGTGTACAAGAGAGCTGGAGTAGAGGACCATCCCTCCCTCCCTCGCTGTCTCCCGACAAGGCCATCTTCATCAAGAGCTTCTTCGCACTCCGAAACCAAGAAACACAACGAGATGGTTCATCACAACATGGGATTCGTGGGGCAATCGAAGCCAACCGAACACATAGTTGAGAAAATGAACGAAACGGAAGCAAGCAGTGATGTGAACACGGCTCTTGGACTTTCCAAATACAATGCTTACCGTGCTGCGATGGGTGCACTGAGCAGCACAATGGCACTTCCGGTTGTTCCGATGGACGAGGAAGGGTTGATGATGATGCAGCATCAGCAGCAGTCTAAGCAAGCAGCGGCACACGCAGGTGTTTCTGGGATTGGCACAATCTTCTCTGCTGGACCTTCTAGTTCCAACAACAATGGAATCGTGAACATGGATGATCTTAATAGGCTAATGAGTTACCAGCAGCAGTACTACAATGTTCAAAGCCATCCCAATCAGTTCTCTACTCTGCTGATGCAACCATCACCGGTAGTGTCTCTCACCTCGCTACCAAATCCACTTCCAACCACCTTCTCTGACCGACTCTGGGAGTGGAATCCAATCCCAGAGCCACCAAATCAAGAGTACAGCAACATGTCCTTCAAGTAACCACTTATCAATATTATATCTGTGATCTGTGAACTGCACATACATATATATATATATAGAGAGAGAGAGAGAGAGAGAGACATTTATCTGTGCTAATTTCTACTATCAACTTTATCTAGGTTGTTCTCGTTACTCTGATTAATCCTGTGTCTTATCTTAGATTTCAATAACATAATTGTATGACACACTCTCATCAATCATCAATATATGTATTTGTCGGTAGCACTTTTAGGGTTTTAGTTTTAAGCCATTTTTATTATTCTTGTTTCTATATATGCACTTTTGATTGTGCATATAGAAAAAATGGATTTTCAAGTTATAAATTTTGTGTTAAATGTTTTATGTTAGATGGATAGGCAGAGTAGCGTTTCTTCCAGTTTTTTCATAAAACGAGGACTGTATATACATGACAGTTCTGTCATAGAGTAATTAAGATTGACATTCTCATAAGTAAATTCAAAACGTAACACTATAATTAAGATTATTTTTACATAAACAAAACTAATCCCAGTGTAGATAGAACACTACGTACTAAGATTTATTTCAAACAAAAGGGATCCCAATTTAGATAGGATACACCAAATCATTAAAGAAGATTCCAGCCTCAATTTTCAGCTTATTTAATGGAGAGAAACATATATAAGATATATGTGTGATTTTAGTGTTGCAAATTTATATATAGATGAGGTGTTTGGCCATTGAGTGCCTACCATCGTAAGTCAAAAGTAATTTTTACGATATTTTTTTGCTGATATAGAAAAGTCGTAAGTCAAAAGCCATTTAGTTAATAATAGGGTAATTTTAGAATAAGAAATTGACCATTTACACTTCAATAATACACTTTGGAATATAATTGGAGAGTAATAAGAAAAATAGAGAGAAAATTTGACTGGGAATGTTACAAGAAATCAAAGAACAGTTTATTATGTAAGGCCAAGCTTCCAGAATAAATTACACAGATATTGATGCTAATGTGTTCTTAAATAAATCTGACAAGTTATCCAATCCATTTTATTTTATTTTTCAGAGCTTAATGTTTATGATCATCTATTCCATGTTTACTTTTTTCATTTCTCATCAAACATCACTTATTAGATATTTGTTTTATTCTCTACATTTCTATTCTTTTTATACACAAAAAAGAATCACTATTTTTATTTTCCTACTATATATACACTCATGATAGTATAAAATCTATATAATTGTTTTATCACATAAACTTTAAAGTCGTAACTTTATTTTGGTAAAATCTGTTTTATATATATAAAAAAATACAATAATTAAAAATGGCTCATTGAATGGGTTAAGAAAGAAGCCGAAATAATTAACGACTTCATGTTTGTTTTCAATTTTATAATATTTTCCTGATTGAGTATTAGTTCCAACAATACTATAATACTCAGTGGAAAATCTTCCACAATATTGTTGGACTTTTATTTTCTGGAAGACTATATATCGTATTAATTCAAAATTAAGATTGATTCCCGCACTTCTTTCTATCAATCTCTTAAGCATGTATTTCCACACTTTTGAAAAATGAATTCTATATTATGATGTATATTATACATTGTTAATTAGTATTACGCATTTTGACAACATATATAATCCTCATTTAAAATACGATTAAATCTGTCTTATTAATCACTTCATATTATATTAATATATATGTTCACATGTAAAGCTTTCGTTTGGCTGATATCTATATCTTCTCCTACACTTTGAATGTGATCGATGAAAATGTATATGTTTTCTAAAAAAAATATTCTGGGAATTGGGGTAATAATACGTGTTTTCACAAGTTTATTTCAATATATTTCTCATTTCATATATGTGTAATTTTGTACACCAATACAAACTTGTGTAACAACTTGATTTGCAGTTTGGAAGTTCCACATCGACCAAAGATAAAGTCAATTCACAATATATAAGTGGGTGCAATCACCACCTTACAAGCAGGTTTTAAGTTCTATAGCGTTGAGTTAGGCTTAAAACTCACTTCTCACGATGGTATCAAAATCAAGTTGGAGTCTATCCTAGCAAACTTATTCTATAAATTATATATTGATATGCAAATGCTTCGTATATAACAAAATTATATAAATATCAATATGCCAGCTTCCAAATAATTAAAAACATCAATAAAGTAAATATGAAATTCATAGCTCTACAATAACATGCAATAAAAATTGACATAAATGTTTTGAAAGTATATAAATAGTTTTTCACGTACATTTCATATGATATATGTTTGTAAACGCAGTATCTGGTTTTTGCGCGGTAGAACTCTTCCAAGAGATTGTGATAAAAATATATATACTGAATGTTTTAATTAAAAAGATAGTAAATTTAATTTGTTATGCTTTTACGTATGGTATATCATACCAATGTGATTGTTTTAAGCAAAATTTAGATCACGTTGATATAAAAAGTTTGAAGATATATGAGATAATAGTATATATTTACTATTTATTTAATTTACAAAATATATGCTTGTCTATGTACCTAAATTATAGAATTAAAATTTTAATTATTTATGATTTGAATAATACATTTTCTTGTTGAAATTTGTTATATGGTTTACACAGAAAAGGAGTGCTATAGCATTAAAAATTTTGGTAAAATTAACATTATTACGGTTTTTAGATTTTAATTGTGATTGTATAAATAAATAAAAGTAGTATTTAAGGTTTATAGTTTTTTAATATATTAAAAATGTTGGTTGGTATGGAAAATTAGCTATGCAGACTGGCATAACACTTAATGGTATTGATTTCCAATTTATTAGCATGCCGCATTTTTTTACTTCCTTTTAGAGCTGATAATGAAAAGTTTGACCCACTCAAAAAAATAATTAAATGAACGTTAGATTACTCTGTATCAGTATTATTAAATTGGTTTTATATACATTAATTATGGATCTATACTAAACGAATAATGTATCAGATTAGTAGAAAACTTTTTAGTATATAAAATCAACTTATGCTATGAATATATTAAATAATAGTGTAATATATTATACAACCTATATATAAAGTCATGATGTTTATATGATTTTTTTAATGTCTTTGTGATAGAAGAGACATTTTTAATGTTGCCCCCACAGCGACAGTTTTCACTGAAATTTCATATTTTAATGATAATTCTTGAAGTGGTTCTAATTTATATCAATATTTTATTGAAAAAAATTAACCAGACAATTATTAGGAAAAAAAAAGGTTTATTGTTGGAGTGGTATGTTTCTTATTTATTTATACATGAAGCAATTATATTTAAAGATAATTTTAAGAAAATAAATTTATATAATATTAAAAACTAAAAAAGGAAAGAACTTTGAAGAAAAATGACTGTGTATAAGGAGAAAGTCCTTTGAAATAATAAGTATGTAATGACAGGCATGGTGTGTGGTCACAGCATCGCACAGTGTTTCCCGTGAACAAAATAAAGGACAAACTACTTTTATTTAATTTTTTTTAAATCAATACCTTGGTTTATATATATATATATATATATATATATATATATATATATATATATATATATATATATTTTTTTTATTATTATATTA
>Ga0099822_1009832_pt1 | contig 11965 bp, 6 predicted proteins | sample CowpeawhiteBW_FD_76839 | JGI IMG/M metagenome (GOLD analysis project Ga0099822, IMG submission 76839) | Root nodule microbial communities of legume samples collected from California USA - Cow pea white BW | ecosystem: Host-associated > Plants > Roots > Nodule | place: USA: California | collected... | reverse complement strand
TTTTTTTTTTTTTTTTTTTTTTTTTTTTTTTTTTTTTTTTTTTTGTGTTTTTGTGTTTGTTTTTTTTTTTTTGTTTTTTGTTTTTGTTTTTTTTTTTTTATTTTTTAATAAAATTTTATTTATATATATATATATATATATATATATATGTAAATTGGTTTTTATTAGAATTTATTAAAGAAAAAGAAGGTACAAAAGTTAAAGGATAATAAATCCTCAACTATACAAAAAATAAAAGTTAAAAAAAAAAAAAAGAACAAGAAACATGTAATGCAACAAGTCAATCTTTCTATTCTAAGATAACCCTGGCTCACCAAAGAAGACCAATAGCAGAATGCTTCAAAGAAACTAGGTGAACTGAGTGGATCCAAATGAACTCAGGGTTACTAATCCCAAATAGAGATTCTAGCATTTCTTTCCAACTACATACATCAAATAATTGCCATCTGTGAAGTCAAAGCCTTGAAGCATCTCTGCTGGTGCCAAATCTTCCAAAATTAACACACAAGAACTGCTATTGATCTTTGGGGCAAGGCCAATCACCCAGTTGTTTTCTCAGTTTTAGGTATCACTCTTCTACCCCACTTCTACGCTGAAACAGTTAAGATGATAGAAAACTAAATTTACAGTAAAGTCGTGCCCACACACAACCATGAACAATGCAAAATATGAAATAAAATAAAACACGACCATCACAGACAGTAAGAAATTGAAGTTCATGAGTTGTGACTGAATGATAATCAAGCATGTAGATTCCTGACTGCATCATAGCTACAATAATCATGTTTTGTCTTATAGAATTATTATAACATTACATGATTATATCTCGCCTTCTTTTGGTCCAATTCTTAAGCTTTTATATACAAATATGCCTCAGAATAAGATGATGCATACATAATTAGACAAAGTTATCTAATAATATATTTGCTTAATACATATTACATGCGTAAACAATGCATCTACAGTTTCAACATTGAAAGTAAATTTCCGTACATGTGCAACAGTGCTTCCATCTTTCTACAAAAGGCCAGAGGGAAAAAGAAATGACAGATTTCAGGCTAAGGAAGAAAGCAATTTACAGACGGGCCTCTCTAGGCCCAAATAGATGCTTTATAGTCTATATGATTTATGTATTATTTTTAAATGTCTCTCATAAATTTGGATATTTTCAATTTGTTTATATGATTTATGTATTATTTTTAATTGTCTCTCATAAATTTGGATATTTTGAATTGAGTTTATTAAAATAATTTGGTCTATATCATTTTGTCCCATCCTCTTGCTTACATGTCTTGACATGTTAAGAGATGAGGTTTGATGGTTAATACAAAACGATGCTGCGATTAATATAAAATGACAAGTAACTTTAATTGATTTATTTGAAAACATGTTCAACGATATTCTCAAGCTCCCCCATGACTTCCATGTCATCCATCACCTACAGCTACCAACCGATTGTTTCCATTATCACCATAGATGTAGGTGATGGTAATGGTCCCTTGCTATCCAACATGTCTTCAATGAAAGCAATAAAAATCATTTGTTGTTTAACAATAACTGCAATATCGTTTTATATTAACCACAAAAACCTTATATTTCTTAACACATGAACACAAGTAAGAAAGATAATGGGACAAGATAATAGTTACATCACCCAATTAACAGAAAAATTAAATTACAGGGACTCAATTGGAAAAATATAAAAATATTAAGTACTCAATAGACAAAAAATATTTAATAGAGACTCAATTGAAAATACCCAAATTTATGAGGGACTTGAACTTTAATTAAGCCTTTTTAACATTTGATTTATATTTAAATTCCCTAAAATGAGATGATGACACTTTCAGGGTCTTCATTTAGTTGATGGTATTTTTAAGGCTATATAAGTATTCTCCTTTTAGCTATCAAACATCAATGAAGAATATGAATGTTTATCTTTTTAGCTTCTATTTAAATTTAATGGTAGCTTTAAGGTGTTTTAAACTAGCTTATCTTTAAATTCTTATCAATTGGAGTTAAGAGTGAAGAAATCGAAATTCTAACACAACACAAAGAATTTGTATTCCTTCACAAAACTTATAGCAACACACACTAGGGTAAACAAAATCACCCTTAAAAGGAGCTCTCTCCTTTCCGCTGGAAAATCCTAGTAACATCAATGTAAAAACAGAAGTTGAAAAAACCCCACTACAATAGAGGACCGATTTATCAGTCCAAACAGCATACTTACTATCTGATTAACATTTAAATCTAATTACAATTTAACCCCTTTGTACTCTTTCTTCTTCTATAATAGACATGTAAAGGTCGTTCCCTCATCTTTTTCATTCTATCACCTCTGCTAACAATACACCCTTCCTCTGAAACAATCTTGTCCTCAAGGATGAAATTGGAAACTAAATACTGAAATTTGAAAGATCTTCCCAAGTAGCTTCTTCTGGAGGTTTGATCTGCCATTGCACCAACACCTGCTCAATTATCTCTCCAATCTTATTCACTATTGAATTGTCCAATGACTTAAGGTGTTCACTTGTTAAACTCCTTTTATAACTCTGCTGGCATTCCGCTTCCGCTAGATGATTCCCTGCAGCTTCCTTAAGTAGCTGAGCCTGTTTAGTTAGTTGTAGCTTTAATGTGACAGCTCCAATTTGTTGAAGAACCACATAAGGTCCATAATATCTAGCTACTAATTTAGGGTGGTGTCTAGTAACCATGGTATGAAGCCTAGTCTCCAAATATACAAAATCCTCTGGTTGAATCAAAGTTATCTTCCTGTGCCTATTAGCATAATGTGGCATACTAATTTTGTGCTCTCCATAAACGAAATTATTTTGCTGCTCCAAAGCTTCATCACAGTCTGATATATCTGGAGCAACAACTTCCACCATGGTTTCGCCTAGTACAAACTTAGCTAAAGAAGGTGGAGGACTCCTATATACGACAACAAGAGGCAGGCTTTGTGCTACCCCTTGAAAGATAGTATTATACCGGTTAAAAAATAGACTTTAAGCCTAACTCAATCCCACAAAACCAACTTGTAATATGAGGTTTACACCCACTTATATACTTTGAAATCACTTATCCTTAGCTAATGTGGGACTTCCAACACACCCCCCTCATGCCGAGGTATATACATCTCGAGTGTGGAACTAGATATTAATAATGAGTGGTTTGATAGTAGCCCGATAGCGGGTGGAACTATATGCCCAAGAATCAGAAATCTCGCTAGGATAGGGTTTTAAACAATGGCATTAATATCATGTTAAGAAGTGAACTTTAAGCCTAACTCAATCCCACAAAACCATCTTACAGTCTACTTTTGAATTAGGTTTAAAGTCCACTTCTTAACAATACCTATTGGAGATTTCATATCGACTAGAGATTTAACCAAATTATATTAAATGGGTGGATGTAAACTTTACCTTACAAGTCAATTTTGTGAAGTTGAGTTAAATTTAAAGTCTACTTTCTAAAATGGTACTAGAGTTTATTATAGCGAGATTTGTTTGGCTTATCTTACCACCTACTATCGAGATGCTAAAGATGTTCAGTCCTTGATGTGAGGGGATATATTGGAAATCCCACATTGACTAGAGTAATAACCAAATTATAGAGTATAAATGGGTATAAAAATCACCTTAAAAATCAGACTAGGTAAAATCCACTTTTTAAGAATACTAGTCCATGGAATAAACTCAGCTCAACTTTTAGGTGGTTCTAAATAAAAGCATCTTAGAGAGTTTTCTACTGTTCTGTTTATGATTCCTTATTCATGTATAAAAATGTACCTGCAGCTAGAATATCTCCTTCCAAAAAAGGACTCATAAAAGTGGGACCTCTATAATTGACAATGGAAATAGGTATCCCATGAAGTCTTACTACTTCTCTCACAAATATCTCAGAAATCCTTTTGCAGAATATGGGTGTTAGGCTAAAATGTTCATATTTGCTAAATTTGTCCACCCCTACAAGAATCCTTAAATCCTTTTTGATTTAGGAGGTCCCGTGCTAATATCTTTCTAAATTGCATTTGGAATACATAAAGGTTGTCACAAGCTTGCTGTATCACATTTACTCCTGTAACACACTTGACATTCTGCCACAAATTTGGTGATAGTTCTTTTCATTCCTAACCAGAAAGTGATTGAGCCATTCTCCCTACAAATTCCTGAGCGACGTCCCAAAGGAGTTACATGTAGTTCAAGTATTAATTTTGCTAGAGACCAACCTCCACTTATTATACAATTAATTTTGCTAGAGAGTATAGTGTTGGTGACAATCAGGATCAACTTTTAACTCCTAGAAGACGTTTTACTTCTTCCACCATCTCATAAAAATCTGGGCAGTAGGGTCTTGTAATACCCTACAATGCTCTGTCTTCATCCCCTTCCCTAGTCTCATAACCCAACCTAAGCAGGAGGAGAGAAACTGGGTTCACAAACAATCCAAACTTCAACAGAAAATAAATCAAGGATCATTTAATCTTGTTAGAATATGTAGTAAATATAGGTAGTGATTAGAATAGGTATTTAAGGTAAGTAGTTAGCAGTGATATTGGAAAACTGTTATATGTTGTACCTATGAGCTGTTAGCATTAATTAACCTAGTTATTCCTTTGGTAATTTTCTTCTATAAATAACAAAGATCAGCTGAGAGATAATTTTCTTCTATAAATAACAAAGTTCAGCTGAGAGATAATCAATCTCTTAAGCTCTTCATATTTTCAGTTTTAACTATTTAGATATCAACAAGGGTAGTGACCAGTTATTAATAACCCACATGTTCTTAACTATAAACCCTAAAAAACAAACCAAACCCAAAGCATTATCCTCCAACTATAACAACCCTCTACATTAAAAAAAGAAAAACGCCCTTCAATCCAATCACAATCCTTACGAATAACATCTTTCAATTTCTAAACAGCCTTCACAGAATTAAGACCCCACAAAACGCAGGGCCAACTTGGTAGTGGATTTCATGCTCTAGACTCGAGGGTTTTGTTAAACAAAGAAGAAGAGAAAGGAAACACAGTTAACAAAGTTAATTTTATACTGACATAAGAACCATTTTGAATCATTTTAAAAAGAAAAGACTAAATTGAACTTTTTAAAATATAAGAAACCAAACTGAATAAAATGTCATAGATAAAATACCATTTGTATAATTTAGTTCTAACTAAAACATTCCACATGAAAAATGAACCTGAATAGAACACAAGGCATAGCCTAATTTCACTACAATCCCCTTGCTCCTTAGTAAGCACATTCTCAGCCGGACCCTAAACTTTATATCCTATATAACAGCAATAACAACAATACTTTATCTCACTATGGTCCACTGCACAAGGCTCCCACCGCTCAGGATAGAGAGAAAATAAGGATCCCATTTCCAGAAACAAATAGAATAAAGAGAAAATTTTCAAGCTAGTGTCAACATACAACAAATGTTTGTAGGCATATGGGCAAACACATGCAAGGAGCCACAACATTTAAAGGTCATAACATGACACTCAACATTTATGTCCATAAAATAAATTCCCAATCTCATGATTAACCCCTCCTCAAAGAACACAAATTTTAGCCCCATGAATATCAACACAAGTTTTCATCATATGTATTACCAATTCCCATGCAAGGAATGCATTTGCAAGTAACCGCTTTCCCTCTCTTGCCATAGTAGTTAACATATCCTGATCCTTGGCAACTCCTGCACTTGCCAGTCCATTCATACACCACCTCTTTACAATCCTACAAGTCAAATTCAAAATTAAATAATGATAATAATAATAATAATAGTAACAATAAGGATAATAATAAACTTATCTTGTGAACTAGCTGAATTGCTCCAATAAAAGTTGGGGTGTTCATGGGTAACGTTGCCTATGAACCTAGCCCAAACATAATGGGTTGGATATTTTGAGTGTTAGGATCAAATCTAACAATCAAACACATAGTTCATTAGATTAGATATTGAGCTTTGGTGTTCCTTCCTTGAACCTAACCCATCAAGTATATAGTATATTTTTAATGTTCTATAAAAAATAAAGATTGAAAAAAATTACATACATTTGTCACAGCTTTCTTAACCAAACATTCTTTAGAGTATCTTTAATGAATAATCTTTGGGTTCTTAAATTACTATTTACAAATCCTAGACTTCCATGTCATATTTAAGAAATCTATTCAGTAAACTCAACCTTCTCTCAGAAATTCCTGATTGTGAAAAAAGAAAACAACTCTTTATTTGTCCTTACATTCAAATAGTTCTCACGTTATGTCAAGTCTAAAAGTAAACATCATAAAAAAAAATGTTGATAGCTCACAAACTGAATTTTGAAAGTCCCATAAAAATGCTCTTCTTCTCACTTCTACATAACTTTGTTTTTAATTTAAGATTTGATTTAATTTATTTATATATATATATATATATACAAAATATAAATTTTCGAAAGTTATATATAAATTAATTGGTAAATGAAAAATAACATCCTTTTATAATGTAAATATATTTTATTTTTTGAATACTCATTCATCAAATCCCATCCAACTCAGTTCACTATTGATAGGGTTGGATCAACCTCAATTGGGTAGAAAAACAACGTCCCTAACCCAATTCAACCCAAATTATTTTAATCACGGATGTGGTGAAACACAACCCAACCCTAACACTCCTTACAGAAGTAACTCACTATGCAAATAAGAAATACATAAAGGCTCAAACCTGAACTTCAGGATCGCATTGGAGACGTCTATCAATCTCTTCCGGCGAAACGGGTGAGGAATCGGGGTACGTCATGGGAAGGGGAAGAGGCTCGTTGTCATTATCCAAATAACTCTCGTTCTTCCGAGACCATTTCTTCACCCTTATCGGTTCGTTCCCGCCGCCACGCCGTCCTTCCGCAGCGAGCCCTCCGCCGTCTGGAAAGGGGCCTAGCCGGAGGCCACCAGCGACGGACTGGAAGAAGGAGGGGCCCGTGGAGATGTCTCCGGCGGCGGCGCGGCACCGGAAGGACGAAGGTTTGCACGGGAAGAAGAGGTTGGTAGCAGCATTGGTAGCGAACATTCGAAGAAAAAAAATCGAAGCGAGGCAAAAGAGAAGGAGATTGGAGGAGTTCCAATTTTGTGGGGAAATATGTTGAAATGTGTGAGGAATGAATGGTTAATTTGTGTGCGTAGAGATTGATAATGGTGTGTAGAAGCACGAAGCAGGGTATTTTTTTTCATTATCGGATATGTTCATATTTATATTAATATGTGAAAACAGATTTTATGGCTCTTTCTTGGATGCATTGTGTCTTCACCTATTATCAGTTCAAGCCGTACCTATTTAAAAATGTGGAACTGGAAAAGAATGGCCATTAAAAATGAGAAAACAAATCACAGATTCAATTAATCTACCTTACTATATAAATAAATGGTATAATTGAAGAAACTTATCTCTCAAACATTACATTATATTATGCAACATAAATAAATTTAAAAATTATTTTTTAAAATTTTGTTTTTTAATTCAAGTCATGTTTTTTCTTTCTACGTTTCTCTTTTAAGTTTCTTTGAAACCCAAAATATGATTTATTCTTTTGAATTGTTTCATGTTTAGATTAGTTTCATTTCTAATCAGAATTAACTTTTTCATTTTAACTAATATTCTAAACTTAAATACAATTTTAAAATAAAATATATCTAAAATTGATAATTAATCAAAAATAACATTTTCTACAAAATAAAGGACTACATAAATCTTAAAATAGGATATTAATATTGTACTTGAACTAATATTTTAGCTTAAGTGTAAGATTATAATGAACCACCTTATCAAGTGATCTAGTCATATAGTGTATACAATTATTAATTTGTATTACTATGATTTTCTATTCAGAATTAATTTTAAGATTATATGAAGTATTAGAGATATAGTTTGAAACAAGTGTGGATTTGTTCGTATTGGCTAGATTAGCATGGCTGTGATAACGTAACTAACTACTGGAACGTAAGACTCATGAATGTTGCTAAACAAAAAATAGATTCTTTGAATCATATTACATCATATATATATACTTCATATATCATGGTATAATTACAGATAATATTTGCAGCAAAAGCATGTAATCATGATTCAACGCCCCATCGATCAGACACAGCGATTATATTATAGTCGAATTTGCGATGGCTTTGTGCTCATTCAATTTTCACTGATAAATCTCTAGAGCGACCTTGAGCTTCAGAGGAACTCAATTAGTTCTGTTAGTTATAATCAGCATAGCTAAAAAGGTATAGTGTTGCACTTACTTGAACTTTCACTTCACTTCTCTTTAGTGTAACGGTTTGCTAACTCCCCCCTAAAAATCAGAATGTCTGGTTTTGCAGACACCATTTGTCACAGAGCATACACAAGTTAGTGGATAGATGTGAGTAGCAGAGAAAGAGAAAGTGGGGGAAAGCATTTTACACAGTGAATGTGACATTATGCTTTGAAGGATATTTGTGAAAGTATTTGAGTGTCTTTGTTTAAAAATTGTAAGATCTTACATTTCACGCAGTCTTGGGAGTTTCCCTATTGTTGGAGGAAGTGCTCCTTCAAAGTTGTTCTTCTCCAAATGCCTTAGATTTAACAATGATCAAAGAAAAAAAAGGGTGTTAACGTCTAGGTAAATTACTTTGGACAATTTAAGAAATCTAAAAATTATGAATAATGTGGTCACGTACAAAGTTTCTAAATCCTTCAGTCCACTCAAGTCTGGGATGACGCCTGAGAGTTTGTTTCCCCCAAGCCACCTGTAAGCAAATGTTCACAAATTGACACGATTCAGAGGTTAGAAACAACAAAAAGAAGGAATAACTCGGGGCATTTTATGTAAAATGGCAGCATTCCATACAGATGAGCTAGTGCACTTAGATTGTCAATGGTTGGAGGAAGTATCCCAGAAATCCCGGCATTTGTCAAGTTCCTTCACATATACAAAAACCAAAAATGTGATCGTGAATTACCATCATAAAAAAGCACAAGAACTAACAATTGTTACTAGATAGTAGATTCGTTATTCCAATCATTTACTATGAATTGAGTCAAATGAAATGAAAAAGCAGACATCACTGGAATCTAACTAGTGCTGTAGCTTATTGGTGAACTTACAGTGTCAAGACTCGTGCATGAAAACCGTTAGAGCATGTAACCCCAGTCCACGAATTTCCCTTAGGAAGGCAAGGATCGCCGTTCCAATCAGGAGGTGGATTCTGAATGCTTCTTGCCAAATCCTCCATTGCAATTACTATGGATCACCACAAAAATTAAAAGATTAGAACTAGTAGCATCATGATGAAATGTATCTCATACGGGCAGAATGATATTGAAAAATATCTAGATGAGTAAGTTACCATCTCTAGTGTGAGTTCGACCACCAAGAGGTAGAATCTGATAAATTTCTCCAGCATTGATGACAGGACCAACTGGTACTCCTACAGAAGGGGTCAATGAAATTTTGGTCTGCCCAAAAAGTGGCCATTGTGCAGCATAAACAGTGAGACCCTTAGAGGTGACATTAAGGTTAGAAAAGAAGAGGTGGCCATTAATGAAAACGTCAAAAGCCCTCCAGCTGTAAGGGCTTGGTTGTCTGTTGTCTTGGAAATAGAGACAAATGTAGTAGTAGGTGCTTGGAAGGGGCATAGAGGGCCACTCAATCTCAAGAGTCTTCCCTCGACTAGTGGTAACTCCTGTGTTGAATACTTTAACTGGAGGGAGGTTCCAAAAGTCTGAAGAAGTTACATTTGATTGGCTTTCCACAACAGGATTCTGGTCCTTGTGTGGTTGCCATATCCGGTTGAATTTGTCATCTGGAAAACTAGCTCCACAAATAAACAACATCTCAATGATCAGAAATCTTCAAATCTCTAAACCTTAATCTTCACTGTTTAATCAACCCCATACTCTAGAGAAAAATAAAGAGGTGAAAGATTGATGTATTTACCCAATGATATCTTCACCTCCAAAGACACTTCTGGCAACGGTTACAAGGGCATACTTGGAGAAATCAGTGGGATTATACAAAGAGGGTTCCAAGATCCTGACCTCCAGGGCCGAAATGAAGGGGCTTGAGTTACCAGTGTGTGAGTTCCTGGCCAAGCAGACGCTCAAGGTCTTCCCCGATGGCACCACCGTGATGTCAAAGTATGAGCTAAGACCTTTGGCATAGTCCTCAGTCGTGTTCACAACGCCCCATCTTGTCCCTTCAACGATTTGTTCGAACACTGGAGGCTGCGTCCCTCCATCGAATCCTCCGTAGTAGTACATGGTCTTCACCAGATATTTGCTTCCTTTGATCACCGGCAATGAATAGCAATATTTTCTGGCCGACGCATCGGGAAAGTAACGCAGCGTGGACAGTGTGGGCAACAAACCAGGCTTGTTAATGGGGCTGGTGTTTCCCACCTTGATGTAGCTTCCATCAGGAACATATTTCAGATCGTCTACCGTTACCTCCTTCGAGCCCCCGCAGTCTAAATAATACCCTGCATCCATGAATCCATCGTGTTACAAACTCACAAACACCTTCATGCATTTATATCTGAACTTATGACCACCAACTGTTTGTTTATATTATCGAAGATAGGTTTGCAATTTCAATCACAATGTTAAGCTTTATAGAGTCCCTCTATGCTTTATAGAGTCCCTCTATGATCCTGTGAATGATCTGTGCATGCGGTCATGACATAACAAAATCATAAAGACATGAAAAAGCATGAAATTGTGTGCATATTGATGCAAGCATTGAGAAAAGGAGGATTAAGCTATGAAAATGGTGAATGCAGAAAATGTATACCTAAAGGTGGGACAGAAGTTTGGGCGGAGTAGGCTAGGACAGGAAGAGTGACAAGCCATAGGAGGAAGACGGAGGGGCTCATGCTGTCATAAACCACCGCCCCACCAGAAAGCTTGCGATTTGGGAAGCTTTTTTGGTGGTTTTGTTCAAAACGGAAGAGAAAGAGGCATGGCCTGGTTCATCGTTCAGAAGGCTCTCCTCAAAGATAGTGATGGTCATGCCTTGACTTGGTCCCACACCAATCCACTGTGTAATTTACAAAGCGACATTGCCGATGGCTCGTATTAATTAGAATATAATATTTTTCTATTTTTTTATTTATCTCTTATTGTAATTGTTCAAATCTCCTGCAGGTTGAATAAACATTTGTTTTTAATTATTTTTGTTAAATTATTTTTTTAGTCCTTTATTTGTGAAGAAATTTCAATTTGGTACTCAAGTTTTTCGTTATCTCAATTTGGTTCTCATTTTCTTAAAAATGTTTCAATTTGGTCATTATCGTTAATTTTGACTAGACGGTGTTAAAAGTCAACGTGTCAATTTCTGATTTTTTGAATTTTTTGAATTCTTTTTAACTTTTTAACTTTTTTTATTTTTTTTATTTTTTTTTATTTTTTTTTATTTTTACATGTGACACTTCACAGTTGTGTCATGTGTCAAAATGACTCAATTTGGTCTCTATATTTGTTTTTAGTTTCAATTTAGTCCCAATTTTTATAAAAATGAAGCAGTATTATTCCTCCTTATATTGATACTCAATTTAATCTTTGTATACAACTTATGATGATATTTTTAATAAAATTAACGTTTTTATTAAATATTTGTAGAAATATTTTTAAACAAAGTTAAACCCCAAACTTAATTTCAAAAATTAACAATTTTGTCATTATATATAAAGGCATCAAGTGTATCATATTATACAAACTTAGTGAAGACACTACTACAGTTTTGACTTTTTAACTCGCTCTTTATGCCTCGGTTGTACAGCAAATGAGGCATATAAACACACGGTGGCAATTTTGAAATTTCTCAATCTTTAATGTCTCGGTTATTTCAATACCCGAGGCAAAAACTTACATTATGCCTCGGTTCACTCAAACCCGAGGCCTAATGTCTGTCAATATTTTTAATTCTCCCGTCATTTTT
>Ga0099822_1009826_pt1 | contig 11969 bp, 8 predicted proteins | sample CowpeawhiteBW_FD_76839 | JGI IMG/M metagenome (GOLD analysis project Ga0099822, IMG submission 76839) | Root nodule microbial communities of legume samples collected from California USA - Cow pea white BW | ecosystem: Host-associated > Plants > Roots > Nodule | place: USA: California | collected... | reverse complement strand
TATATATATATATATATATATATATATATATATATATATATATATATATATATATATATATATACACACGTGAACTTATGGTGATAATGACAATATAGAATTGAGACAAGAGAAATGAAAGATTAGGATAAAAATATTATAAGAATGATGGATTATAGTTTTAAAAAAAAATGTAAATTAAGTTCCGTAATCTATATTTTTGAAGTATAGTATTTATGAGTTCATTTTAATTGCATTCTTTTCCTATCTCATTATCTAGTATAAGAATTATAAAATGTAAATTTATCTTGAAATACCTTATTAATGCTAGATACTTTATATATAAGTATTACTAAGTGTTATGTAAAATTTGTGAGTTGTAACAATTTATTTATATACTTTTAAAATGAACTTAATTAAATATTTTATATGAATAATTTAATTGACTATTTAAATTTATAATTGGTTATATGCCTATACTGTATTATAAATGTTTAACAATATTTAGTGATAATTGATTATGTTTTATTTATTATTCTGCTTCTTCTTCTTTTTTAAGTTCAGAAACGTTTTAAAAAAAGTTTAGAGGTTCCAAATCAAGTTCATCATAAAGTATGCACCTACCAAGAACAATAACATCTCATTGACTAAGTTGTATATCATAAGAGCATTCTCTTGTTGATAGTTTTGAATGGTTAAAAAGTGTTATTGTTATTTGAAATTTCATAAAAATAAGTCAGAAAAGAAAAAATCACAACATTTATAAGATAAAATGGACCAACATTAAAAGTTGAGAATAAAACATATTTATAGTAAATAGAATTGCACTCGTTTAAATAAAACTATATATAGAGTAAATATCCGAATCAATATAAGAATTTTTTAATAATAAAAAAGAAAACAGTATTATTATATAAAATATTTATTATAAATACAAGATTTTATTAGTTTGGTTTGAATTTTATTAATAATTGATATAATTGAATATGTGTTTGATATATAGTATTTGTAAGAAAAAATAACATTAAATTGCTAAATATGAAAATATTATTCTCAATATCATTACTATATTTAGATATATACACTCAACAGATATGAAAATAAATTCTTAATATTGCCAATGCTAATTATAAACAGGATTCCTCTGATAATCCATACTTTAATAGTTAGCAAATCTCATATAGTCCAATCAAGACACTTACAAGGTCTCTTCCACCGAAATCGATGTTGGAAAAAAAAAATAGTGAAGTAAATGAGAATTAGAATGTGCTACCATGTGATTTGTGAAATTAAACCTATTTATATGACTCACTTATATAGAATGATGATTTATATTAAGTTGTGTTTGCACTTATACAGAACATTTCTAAATCGAATATCTTAAGTTGTGGTTGCTACTTGCTCACATGTAGGGTCTCTCATGTCAGAAGTTCTAACTTTGAATAGGCAAATTTGCAAGTACTTTATAAGAAAGTAATCACACGTGTTCTCTTTGCATCTTTGGTATCACTTTCTTGAGTTTCCCATGGTGTGTCTTCGTTCTGAGCAATGATACCATTACAACTTGATAGAACACAGTTTGAGTATGTTGGATAAGTGATAGTGTAGTGCGTATCAAAGACAGTGCAAAGAGAGTTAGATTTCCACTAAGCTATGTTCCATATCATGGATCAAGAACGCCACGATCTCTCATCTCCTTCGAGGAAACACTCTTTTTCAAATATCTCCACGAAATCACATCTTTTACAAAGTAGACAATCACAATGATCATAATTCCCTGTCAGACAGCATTAAAGAATGACAAGTTATTGCATGATTTAGGACCGTACACTCGTGATTCTATATGTAAGTCGTAGTTAGGTTCTATTTACTATTTCTCTTAAATTGAAAAATATGACAGTCACATAGAAATTGGTTAAGACTGTAAACATGATGATCTTATGACCCTACATTGAAAGATATTCAAATTTTATATGAGAAGGGCTTAACTTGAGGATGAGTTGAGTGACAAATGTAGGACCAGAGGTTCACTTTTGTTACGATTTGAAACTAATGCTCTCTGCACAAGTTTTCCAACCAAGAAAACGCAAACTCTACATATCATAGTACTGCACATGCTTTCATTCCCACTATTTATTTGTTAGCACTTCTCCAAATTAGCTTTATTTAGCATACATATCATATAGGCATCGAAATCACTATATTTCTTTTTAAAGTAAGCTACGATGAAAAAAGTGATTAAATGCGTCTTTGAAATTATGCACCAACAATCCCCTACATGAACTTGCGTTTTAATAGTGTTAAACAGGAAAAAGCAAATTGTTTGAAGCGCACTATCAAATGTTGACGGCAATTTGGCTTTATAGTTTTACAAAGGTTTAATTTTAGTTAATGTATACACTTGACAACTTTCTTTTAGTCTCTATAGTTGAATTTATTTATTTTTTTCATATTAAGGCCCACCTTAAAATGAACACACCACATTTTTTCTTTCCGTACATTTTGGTACACCTGCACATGACTAGTTTCCGTTTTGGTCCCTACATGAAAAATACACTTAACTCCCTCATAACTTTAGTAAACAAAAAATGGTGTCAACTCAAGTAGGACCACAGAACATATGCAGTAAATTTGGCAACGAAAGGTTGAAGGCAAGGTCTATGATACACTGCGAACTAGCTATACATTCATACGATGCTTTATTTAGCAGTAAGGAGTAAGATAAATATTCATCAGATCTTTGTTTCAAAATCCCCTCGTTGTTGTTTTTTTTTCCTTTGCAGTTCCATATACACTACACATAAGCAAAACCTAAAGTTAGATTCAACACCATCAATCCATCAACTTGAAAATACCCCTGCTCGTTCTGTATCAAGGTAAAATGAAGTCAATATGGTTAAAGATTGAAAGGAAAGAAGAGTCAAAGATAAACATCTATAAGATAACGTGTATTCATAAACAAGCTCATGACCTAGTGTGCTACTTAAAACTATTTTCAAGGAAACCCTATTAGCTTTGAAGGTGAACCACTGGAATCTTGTCCAAGAAACATTGGCTGTGAATTAGTACTTCTCTTGATCTTCACTTGAGTTACTGGAGAGCATTGAATCCTATGAGTTATTTGCATAAGCAGGAATGGTATGTCCACGTGATGTTGGAGTTGAGTTCCTGGATTTCTGACTGAGGATCTCCCCACGACTCCTTGTAATAATTTCATCAAGAATTTCCCCACTATTAATATTGACTGTTGCTGTCTGACTACCTGAATCCTGTGAGGTATATAAACATCAATCTATGAACAACATCTTCGACAGATACATATATGTAATATAATGTTATGCAGTATGAATATTTTGTGGTCTAGCTAAGCAAGCTGAGTTTGTACTCCACCCACCAGAAGTCCAGAGAAAGCCATTTTCTAATCAGAACACGAAGATGTTTGAAAAACAAAATCAATCCTAGTATAAACCTAATTATGATATGATAATGGTTGAAACTACCTACTTCGAATGACAAGTTGAAACTGACAACAGGTGCTTCCTCATATGCTGCAGCATCCAATTCTTGAAGATGGGCTCCTTTAAAAAACTTGGGAAGGAAATATTGACGTACTGGGATAAGAAGCATGATTAACATTGGGAAAAGGACCCCGGCAATTGGTATCCAGGTTAGACCAAAGCAGAGAAGCAAGTAAGCTGTCTGGAATAATGTAAACATGGCCACCGTTTTGAAAGGCACGGTCTCAATAAAGGCCGCATGGTGTTTCTCCAGCACTCTAGTAAAGAGAAAAGAAAATGGAATCATCATCTTCAACATTATAAAATGCAATGATAAAGCTATGGACATTCATGATATGCAAACAAGTGTTAATTTTAACATGGATAATGTTGTAGGAGTCCAGAGCATAGATAGATATACTTGTATCTTCGACTTGGAGCAGTAAAGAGATATAATATTCTCTCCCAAAACTGATTTCCGGGCAAGCTTTCAATTGCCATGAAAGCAAAGTAACCCCAAAGCACTGAAGTTGGTATCTTCTTCAAAAGAGGCATAGCAGCAACACAAAGTGCAACCATTAATGCCTGCAGCAGATTGCTGAGGCGCTGTTCTTTTACTTCAACAGGTAAAAGGTCGTCAATATCTTTATCCACATCGAAAACAACCTCATCAACAGGGGTGTCAATGTATCCATGACTTTGAGCCAGTTGGATGGTGGATTCCTTCATCTCCTTTAGCCCCTGCTTGAATAACAGAATATTGGATAAAGGTGAGAAAGATCACAAATTTAAAATCGTTGGGAAATGATAGGATTATATATACCGAGGGAGGTGGTATTTGGTGGGCTAAGGGAGTCTGCATTTGATCATATGCTTCTTGCATACTTTGGTATAGCTGATTCAGGTTCATATTTTTCTGGATGCTTTTCCGTGCGGCAGATACAACTTTGTTACGCAATATCTTCTCCAAACAAAACAAGTACCAATGATTGTCAAGTAGTTTAGCTATGAAGAAGCAAAGTTTAGCAACATGGACTATACAAGTTTGTCTAGTGAAACAGATTTAGTTTCAGAATGAAACTTATAGATATTTTTCACTAGAACCATGCATTAGATAGTATCCAAGACATTTACAAAACCATAAATATGAAGTAATGAAATAGTAAAGAAAATTATATTACCTGATGTTTTAGAGTCGCTAAGCTTTTAGTATGCATAGGAGATTGAGGAATCACACCGTTGGATGGAGGGATTCCAATAAGCCCACACAAAATGGTCTGGCAAACAACTTAAATAAGATTTCAAAAGGAAACTATTTGGTATATGTCTATACACAAAGCCGTCATTTGCCATTCATTAATACTGCAAATGAATTTCAGAAGTATTTCAGAGAAATAACATACCAAGAAGCCCAAGAGGAGAAGGTCATAATGATATGATGAGGGTTTTCTTAGATTGAACTCCTTTTGCTGGGCAAGTTGTGAAGCAACACTGTGATCAAAGTAATAAAGCACGGCAATCATAGTCGCTGGTATAAAAGCTCCAATAATATAGATGAGAGGCACATTCAACATTTCCTGCTAGTAAAAGAAAAAATGAGCAAAGAACTACACATTTCAAGGAAAAGAGACATTGTCTATCATTCACTGTGAGAATATTATCCACATTAAATAATCAGAGACCTTAATTACTGTCCAATTTGTGTATGCACCGGGAGACCATGGGTTTGGACTGAAAAGTCGCCTAGGGATTCCCCTTGGAACCTTATTGGTTGGCATATAAGACACAGCAGTCCACACCAGAATCATTAGTGGGACTCCATAATCAGCTACAAATCCCCGCAAACAACCTAGAACACAATCTTATTTATCAGAAAGTAACTTGTAGCCAAAACCTGAGAACAGAATATTAGTATGTCACAATCAAAGTTGTAGTATATCTTGCAATGCATGAAATTCCCTACTGAATCGTTTCATCAGGATTCAGAAGCATAACCACTACCTGCTCCGTATCGCCAGGATCTAGCCTTACGGCTTCTTAGTGCAGTAAACAGAAGGCCAAATGACAAAACCAAAGCAAACATTCCATTTCCAAACAGCCAAGAAGATTGGAGTGCAATCTGATTGGTACCTTCTCTCTGGGACTGGGGCACACCGAACTCTTCCACAAGTCCCTTTTAAGAAGGAGATTACTGATTTTATTACAAAACAGGAGTTTTAATTTTGGTAATTGTAAATAAAGGACACCTATATATGATCCCAATATCCAATTTTCAAAATTACTTAACAAAAAGTACTCACCCTTATCGCCTGCTGCATGAAGAGCATTGCAATCAGCAGACCAAATAGTTCACCTGCAAGGCGCGTGAATCTGTTGATTATGGAGCATGCGCCAACAATGGCCAGCAAGAAGAGCAACGCAGCAGTCCAAACACACACCCTAAAAATCAAACGGTGGAGAATTTTTTCTTCAAATTAACAGTGATTTCCTTTCAATAAATAACTCACCACTCAAGGAAATCAAGAGATACCATCCAGTCCAAGGAAGGAATAGTTTGTGTCCCAAATCTTTTCTATCCTTTGCAAAGTCATACAAAAATGTATACATCAGAACCGTTGGCTCAGCTACACCAAGTATCAGGAGGGGCTGCCCTCCTAAGATTGAATGGATAATGCCACAGAGTGCTGTTGATGCAAGGGTCTGCACTGCAGTTAGAGTTCCATCTATAGAATATAACCAATGAAGCATTTCTTAGGAAAAGGGTCACCAAAATTCAAAAAAAAAAAACAAAAAACACTGAACCAGAAAAGTTTTAGTTGTACCTGTGTTTCTCTCCAGTTGCTCCCCGAAAGAGATCACTGGAATTGCTGAAGCGAAAAATATATATGTAGTTGGGGCAAGGATCCTATATTAAACAACATCAAAATTAAAAGTTTAAGAAATCTTCTTGTAAGTTTCATGAGGCTAACTGTGAATTAGCTGTTCCATTTGCATTAGCTATGTGTTTTATTTATTTATTTTGAAATGGGTGACTTTTGGTTTCAAACTCGATGCAGCTAGGCATGTTAAATAGTTTTCTGCATAATTAGACACTTACAGAAAAAGAAAGTATGAAGGCAAACAAAAAACTCATAATTTAAAATTAATTTACAGGTAAACTAATTTTAATTTATAAAAACAGTTTATTTATGGAAAAATTTATCCATAATTAGATTGAAATATCAGAATCTAAAAGTTTATACCACGAACCTGATGCCTGCTTGGAATCCACTAGTCCAATCTTGTTTGTAGCACACAAGTCTTCCTTTGAGGTCATTCTTGATCCCACGCAAGGGAACAAATGTTTCTTCCATGAAGGTATTGGAATGTGAAGAGATGAGTTTTAGTTTGCAGGAAATGAAGCAGAAGACTTGAGTGGAAGATAGTGAGTCACTTCAGGGGACTCTAGAGGCAAATGGTGATTAAAGTTGCTTAGAAGAAATATCTATAACCAAACTTTGAGCAGAGAGATGGAAAACCTACATATCTAAATCTTCCTACATAGGAAAGCAAGAAAAAAAAAATGGATGTTCATCTATATTGTAGCAGCACCCCAGGCCAGAAAACGAATAAACGAATTCAGATGACGAATTCTCATTTGCAATGACAATGAAAATGATTTGGATATATTGTTATGAGTGAGCAAAAGAATGAGTTAAATTAGTAAATGAATAATAAACAATCGGGTAGCATATCCAAGTTGGATTCGAGAGTAACAGAAAACTGAGCATTCTCCATAAGCTGAATATGAAGAGTAGAGTTCAACCACGACGAGTTCAAGAACCAAAATCTTTTTCACTATCTTACCACATGAGCCTTCCACGTAATCGTCATTCCGCGAAAGCAAACGTGAACGTTAAACGGAAGTTCACGTTAGTCACATTCAAACCGAAATTGAGTTCTAAAAAGGTGTATGGCCTTGGAGAACAATCCAAAGAAATTAACGGAACCCCATCATTCCAAGCTGCACTGGTTACAGCTCAGAAACGCCTGAGAGAATGGACACGACAGAACACAAACAGAGTTGTCGAATATGAAACGCTAGACCCAGATGGGTTTGTCTGGCAAGATTAACGAGATTCCAAGACTGAAACCATGATGAGAAGTAATTGTTCAAAAGACTTGTGACAAATTGAACATTAAATGAAAGAGAAATTGAGCGTTTATCAAATCTTAAAATTACTTTTTTCTTTTCACAGAAAGAAGATTGCAGTTACATTAAAGTGAGGGTACTAACGAAGAAGTGAAAATGGTAAAGTAAATAACGTTCAAACACCCACGCTAGCAAAGAAGAAGTAACAGTTTCCGAGACAGAGACTGTGAAACAAGGAAGAAAAAGAACGCTGAGTAAAGTTGGAAGATTTTTGTGTGACATGTGAGAATGTGTGTGAAGCAACCTCATGCATATATAGTTGTGTTTCCTGAATGAAAACTGCAGTGGAAGGAGCAGTAACACGAATCAAAAAACCGTAAATGGAAGTGTGACGCAAACACGGAAGCACATGAAGAAGATATTTTAATATATGCGCATTCATTTTTCGACCTACTCTGACACTTTACAGAGCTGGTATATTAATTTCGAAAAAACTCGCTCAAACTAAGTAATAACAGAATTTCAATGCAAAGCAATGTAAGAACCGATTTTTCTCATGACATTTTTGCCATCTTTCTTCAATGGTAAACTAAACTAAATCAAGAACTGTTCTTGCCAAACTACAACTGTAGTTGGAGATGCTAGAATATAAGTTAGAATGAGATATCTTGGCATCTAAAGAATTCAAAAACAGTCATCTATATACATTCAAATCCAGTTAATGCTAACACCGTAAGAAAATCACTATCCAACATAAATCGGTTTATATTGAATTACTGGTATTTTTATGTTCTAAAATTGAAGTTACAGAAGTAAGCATGCATAGATGGATGAGATAGTGAGACGTTATTGGCAGCAAAATTAGGTAATCCGTACGAAAGCAGTGTTTTGAAAAAGAAAGCCCAAATTCGAATATCCGATACGTATCTGTGAAACGCACGTCGCATTATAGTGTGTAGAACTCCTGCCAAACACATTTTTATTAAAATTCGATTAAAATATTCGTAACTTTTAAAGCAATTCCCAGTCAGTAACCACTACTCACTCAAACACACAAAATAGGGTACTTCAGTCTTATGTTTAAGGAATATTTTGATTATTATTTTTTATTTTATATTAGCAGCTAAAAAATGCAACCCGTTAGGTTTTCCGTACTTTATTAATGGGTGGTTGAATCTATGAGACAAAGTTAATCTCTTGCTTAAAGATTCAATATTTTATTTAAAATAAGAAAAATAATATTTTGACAACTTTCTCTTGTAACTTTAGGTGTAATCTACTAAATGGTTTTTTATTTTTATTTTTTTCATTTTCAATCTTCCAAATCCAGTTAAAAAATTATTTTCCTTTTATTAAAGAACACTATTATTTTGACACTATTCTATTTTTTTTTCCTATCATTTCATATCCTCATAACTATTTACTTTTTTTTTCTTCTAAAAATATAAAAGTTAACTTTTGTTAAGACTATTTTATTCTTGTATATATTATCAAATGATCGTCAAATGGTATCAAACCACCTTTTTCCTATTAAAAATGTGAGTTTAATATTTCATTTCAAACATAATAATTATCTTTAATAAAACAAATTCTATCTTTTTTTTTTCTTCTTTTGTGAAAGGGGTGTATCGATCTTTTAGAGATCTTAACTTAAGTCTGATTCATGAAAAGAATAAACTCTAAAAATGAGTTAATTTTATCATATATAAATATTTTTTACTTTGGAAAGCATTAGTTTCTAGAAAAGATATACTCAGCTTAAGAAAAAAAAGCTGTAGCTCAAGTATTATTCTCTAGTCAAAATTTACTAATTTCATTGGCTGGGGTCTTTTTTATGCTTTCAAGAAATTAATTACTTTTATTATTATTATTACTATTCAATTTAAGGGATTAAAAAAATAATTAATTTAAATTTATTGATAATTTAAAAAACTTTTATATTTGTCACTTAATTATAAATTGTGATGTATAATAAATGTGTTTATTTTTCTTAAGAGACAGATCTCATATAATTATTTATTGATCAATAGAGAGCAATATTTATATTACACAAATTTAGAGTTTAAAATCTACGAGGAATTACTTTTAAGTTGGTTGGTGTAAAAGTCATCAAAATTACTATACGTGTTATTTTTTCTTAAACTTTCATTTTTGTTTGACAAAAGGAAAATTTAGTTAAATTTTTATTAGTGAATCATAACACATGTAAAAAGACTAGAAAAATATTGGTTATAGAAGTGAAATCTCATCAAGTAACAATATCAATGAAGAGATTTATTAAAATATTATATTTATTACATTTCATTAATAGATAATTTACAGCATCAATACTTAAAAACTACAGTGAATAACTAAATTCTGGTGATAATATCTTTGATTCCTCTATTCTTCAATCCCATCAAATGTGGAGGTATGAGATTCAATTCCCCTCTTTTGCCTAAATTCGGAGCCATAAAGGTTCCACTGTTCACCATTCTTTCTTTACTAATTAAAAAAAAAAAAATACCTAACATGATTCCACTTCCATATTCCATATAACTACTAGTATAAAAATCGTTGTAATTTATATATCTTTGATTGAACATCTCAAAATCTCTTACCTAGTATCATGTGTTTCAAAACACATGCATGTTTTCTGGTGACAAGTGCAAGTAGAGGTGATGAAGATCTCACTCATTAAATTAAAGTTACTAAAATACATTAGAATTTGTTGTTCTCCAATCCCATCAAACATGGAGGTATGAGATTCAATTCTTCTCTTTTGCCTAAATTTCAAGCCATAAAGGTTCCTCTTTCAATGATTTCAATATAAAAATTGAAAATGTATCTAGAAGGACTCAATCTCCATGTAATTCTGTAGTTGAGATCTATGGTAAGTTATACTCTGATTATGAACATCTTCAAAAAGTGACTTTTGAAAATAATGTAAGTTAGGTGCGAAGAGCACAAGTACCTAATACACTCATGCCCAAAATACTCACAATAATTTATTCAGTTTTTTAATATTTTTGTTGATCTTCTTGTAGTACAAGTATAAAGAATGTCAACAGTGTTTTTTTTCTAGTATTTAAAACTAAATTTAACACAAGTTGTCGTTCTTCAATTTGAATTTAAATCTCAAGAGTAAAATATACTTGTTTTTTAATGAAAAAGAAACATCTTTGGGGAAACTGTTGTTAATGGTGTCAATTGCAAAATGTTATCATTGTTTTTGGTATATTATAATATCAAGGTTTGAGTGAATCAAGCTAACAACTTTTAATTCCTGTTATTTTTTAGAACATAGTTTGAGTAAAGTGATAAGTAGTGTTAAATATATATAGACTAATAAGATTTGCTTCTTTATTACATTTAAAGCAATATTAATTTAATTCATGAAAATAACAATGCTGATTATTTTAAAGTTTAAAATTAATTATTTTCTGACATGCATGGTAAGGGGGTAGGATTATTTAATGTTTTCATTAAAAGAAAATGCATATAAGCTTAAGTGAGAAAGGTAGCTAGACTTAATCATGCATGTAATGATGTTTTTTTGCTTTGCTTGTTCATTCACTCATCCAACATTTGGATAAGCCAAAGTGGCGTGGAGGACATTTTTAGGGAATACGATTTCTAAGATTCGTTAATTATAATTCAAGGAATCTTACAATCATAGTATTAGTTACTCATTCATAATTCGTCTTTTTCAGGAGAAATTTAGGTCATGATTTCCAGTTGAACCTGGAACATTATTGATTTTGTACTTATCTACACATTTTACAAATTGTACATGCAAAATGGAGTTTTGTCGGCCGGTGTTTTTATCTGCAACTCAAGTTTTGTCCATAAATTCACTCTTGTCTATTTTTTAAATTATGTTTTGAATGCATAGTCTCTACCATTTGACTGTTCAAGATGTTGTATAAAATTTTAAAGTTTACATTTTTTTTTCTTTAGGTCAATGGATATTAGCAATGTGAACCATTAGCCCATTCCGAAAGTCACAATGAAATGGGATTTCTTTCTGTACCTCCAATATTTTTTTAAATTCCCAAAATGATTCTTGACCTTTTGACTAGATAAAAAATAATTTTTTTTTCTTGTTATATTTATTCACCTACCAAGACTCACTCCCTCATACTTTCTGGTTAAGAGAATTATCGAATTTTGAAATTCAATTAAGATAATTACTGGATTTCGAAATCCATTTAAGATAGTTAATGGATTTTAAAGTGAAATGTATATACCTCAATACGAGATAGGTGCATTTGGAAGTCTCACATTTAACTAAAAATAAGAATATATATATATATATATATATATATATATATATATATATATATATATATATATATATATATATTTTTTTTTTAATATAT
>Ga0099822_1009818_pt1 | contig 11975 bp, 5 predicted proteins | sample CowpeawhiteBW_FD_76839 | JGI IMG/M metagenome (GOLD analysis project Ga0099822, IMG submission 76839) | Root nodule microbial communities of legume samples collected from California USA - Cow pea white BW | ecosystem: Host-associated > Plants > Roots > Nodule | place: USA: California | collected... | reverse complement strand
TCAGTAATCTTGATTAAAGGATCATTGGGCCGTAATTAAGGAACCCTAATCACAGGCCCACACCGAAAACTATAAATAGGGCCCAAAGGTAGGTTGGTGAGGATCTTAAATTCGCATTTATTATGGCAATCACACTGATATTCCGATCGGTCCTTTACTGACTTAAGCATCGGAGCCCTTTAGACAGGTACCCCGATCATCGTCCCAACCAATCGAGCTAAGGAGTGAATTTTTCTGGAGAAGTTACAGTAGCATAGCAGAGTGGAGTAAGCGTGAAGAGGTTCTTTAGTAGACTCTTGGTCCCTACCCCAAAACAATTGTCAATACTGAGACAACTACTTCACTTTGTTTGATTGTTTCTGTTAGGTTTAGAATAATAAAAGAAACGCATATCAATAAGAAAACACGTGCACTAAGATCATTTATCATAAAATATTTACTTTCCATTTGCTTATTTCTTCCTGCTCTTCAATTTTGAGATAGTCATATCAGACTCATTATCATTTTCCCTAGACGTTTAAAATTTTACGTAACTTCTTAGTCCTAATTGAAGTTTGAAACTCCTCAAGAGTAATGGTTTATTTTATGTTGAACAAAAAATACTATTCAAATGCTCAAACGTTTTACTGTATACATTAAAAAGAAGCAAAGTCTTATCATTATTATCGGGATTCACTTCAATATTTCCAAAATCTATTGAAATTATCTCTTACTCCATGATCATTTTTGACTATATTTATTGTTTTGAACAACTACAAATGTTTTTTTCAAATAAAGTCTATGCGTTAATGATTTTGTAATATACAATAATTCAAGCTTTATTCACATTATTGTAGTGGTTTAATTTTCATGAATTTCCTTATTATCTTTCCATCAACACATAAAGATTATGACACTTTTAATTTTTTTTTTCTCATGTCACTTTTCTCTTCTTGTGATAAGATGACCTATTAATCTTATCCTTTATTGCTTCAATATAATCTCATATCAAGATAACTATCATTTTGATCCTCCATTATACAAAATTATTGTTTCCAAAGAATTCCTCCAAATTAGACTTTGTAATCGTTTTCCAATTCTTAATTTTCTTGCTATCTCTATAAACTACACTAATTGTTGAGTTCAAAAGATTAAAAGAATATGACGGAAATTACTGAGTTCAAAACAATAAAAAAAATATTTTACACCATCATTTGATAACTTTAATAAAAGTAAAGTGATCTTAATAAAAATAACCTTTGTATAAAAAAAACGAAAGATAATGAAAAATAATATTAAATAAGCATAGAAAAAAAAATACTTATATAATAAAAGGAAAATACTATTTTACCTTGACTTTGGAGCTACTGGCTTACTGGAATAAATTATGTTTTTGAAGAGTTAAAAACAAAAATTTGACGGTCAAAGGTTGCTTGGTGAGTACGGTCCCATCAGAGTTCAAAGGGGAAGTAACCAAAACCAACAAGTGAGGGATGGATATGAGAAGGTTCTTGGTGTGGCTCCAAATAAACCACGGCGAGAATAAGAATAAGAATGCTTAGTTTATTAACACACACTTTTTTGTTGCTGGCTAACACTCACTCACTCTGTGTCTTCCAAATTGTGGTGGTGAAGTGAGTGCTGAATCCTAATGGCTCTGACATGGTCTCACACCATCTCTCCGTCGCTTCACCTTCCTCGATCTCTCTCAGTAAGTTCATTCACCCAACCAACCTTTTCCTTTCTCACCTTTCTGCATTCTCCACTCACTATCAATGCCCTTTCCTTCCATTTTACCAGACCAGAGACACTAGGACCTTCAGGGTTTCCTGCGTCACCGATCAAGATCCCAAGGTATTACTATTCCTTCAATTTCTAGTTTCCACTTCTCATCCTCTTTGCCACGCGCTGGATAATGCATTTTTCAATGATTCAAATCAAATGCTGTAAAATTTATGTTTACATTTCAGCTTTTTGTTTAGTGTATACAAATTATTTTAAATGATTAGGAGGATTCACGCAGTTCAACATTCAATTAAAGTGAAGACAACCCCTTATCCGCAAATTTACTGCCAATCACAGAAAATTTTGTTGACCTAAGAGTTTGGGTTTCACATTATCACCTAAGAGTGCTTTTGCAGGGAAGTAAGATGATCATATCTATAACTGGAGCAACAGGTTTTATTGGTAGAAGGTTGGTGCAAAGACTGCATGCAGGTTATGCCACCCCCTAGCTTAATGAGCACATTTGTTTATGTTTTATGATATAAAATGCGGCATTTGTACATCTAGATTTCGGCCATTTTTAATCCTGCATAAATTTTACTCTAAAATGCATTGTGGTTGTATTTTCCTAGTGTTCTCTTGTACATCTATATTGCACACAGTGATCCTCTTGTTTTGCAAAATATGAACTAAACGAGCATAAATAGTTGCATACTTTGTGATGATGAATCCGTATAACCCCTGGATTTTGTTGGAGTCTTGGTTGGCTATTTTTTATTAATTAAATTCTAAGCTTCTGTGGGTGTATGTGTAAACATTTAAGCTAATTTTGCTTCTCAAATAACAATGTTTGCAGACAATCACAGTGTTCATGTCTTGACGAGATCTAAATCTAACGCAGAAACAATTTTTCCGGGTAAGAAGGTAATAAATTAATGCTATGAATGTGCACTAACACTCTCACTTTACAAAAGAATACCGACAAACTTATTTACAGCTGCAAACATTTTCAAGAGATCAAAGTAACACATCAACTTCAATTTTTAAATTATAAGTAATATATATTTATTGGTTTCAATTCATTCATAATTTGAACTCTTCCAGTTTTATTTTTCTCATAGTGGTAGAGAAAAATAACAATTTTCTGCACAACCTGACTCTGTCAGACATATACTATACGTTGGATTAACTGGTTAATTTTGCCTTGGTATCTACAGCAAAAGACTTTCCAGGAATCAAGATTGCACAAGAGCCAGAATGGAAAGATAGCATTCAGGGCTCAACGGGGGTTGTGAATTTGGCTGGACTACCCATAAGTACCCGATGGTCTCCTGAGGTTATTACCGTTCTTATTACTTCCACTACTTTAATGATTTAGTCTTCAACTTACACCTATTTGGAGTGGTTATTAAGACATATTAGGTATCTTTCTAGTGATGTTTTGATAAAGTCTCTGTTTAGGCTAATTGGATTTCTAGTTGTGCTGGAAAGGCCTCATTTTCATCTGTTCTAAATTTTATTGGAATAAGAAAATTTACATACAACATTTTTATATCCAAAATTCTGAATTTCTAAATAATATATTGATGTATATTTCAGAAACTTTTTCTAAATTGGGCACTGATGTAAGTTGAAAACTGTTGGACATTATTTTTAGAGGAACTAACTGACTATACATACACATACACTGTCTATTTTTCCGTCTCTTCCTCTAACCTTCATTTGTGCTGGTAAAATTAGCACATGCACATTCCAAGGGAGTAACATATATTTTAATGCTGCAGATAAAGAAGGAAATCAAGCAGAGCAGGATTAGAGTGACCTCAAAGGTAAGCATACATTTCCCGTTGACAAAAATGAAAACAAATATATTCTTTATTATTTTCTCTAAGTAAAAATATGTTCCTCCACATATTTTTCTTTCATTTGCATAAATTATTGCTAATTCTTCTGACCTATTTATTTCGTAGCAAAGGTTGTAGAATTGATAAACAGTGCACCAGATGAAATTCGACCTAAAGTTCTTGTTAGTGCAACAGCTGTTGGTTATTATGGTATGTATGTTTGTATGCAAAAAATGATTCAATAATGCATTGGTTGTTTAATGCATTGGCTGGCAAATGTAATTATTTTGGAGCACGTGTTATATTCACTGACTGGTTAATAACTATGCATTATTTTGCATGCACAGCAAGTTTTTTCATTTTCCTTCCACTTTAATACGTTCAGGTACCAATGAGACACAAGTCTTTGATGAACGAAGTCCATCAGGAAATGATTATTTGGCTGAGGTAAGGAAATAAATACATGTTTTTGTTACTACTGTAAGAAAGATAAGATATTAAATTGTGATGAGAAAATAGAAATTAAAAAACTTCTTTGCTTTGTGAATGGATGGAATATTTAAGATATTGATCTTTCTTATTTAACATTTCATATGATGATGGTTTTAATCTCTTAGCTTTCTGTTTTTGTACTTAGTTTATTTTTTCGACATAGTTGATGGTGTTTAAGAATATTGGTCATAATTGATATATCTTATAAATAGCTTTTGTCTATTTTTCCTTGAAAGTGTGTTTATGATCATTCAGTTCTACGAATCCGATATTTTCAAGTCAACGAAAGGTATTAAAACTAATCTGACTTTGGTTTTGGGCGTTTGAGTCATTTGAAAACCAACATTTATTATTTGGTTGAAAGTGCAAAAAGAACCCAGTTTCTTCTTTGAAATTTGATCTCGAACTTTTTATCGTGTCTAGTACAAAAAATACAAGTTAAATGAAGGCATTGATTATGAAAAATAGGAGCTACTTCTGTCTAACTTTCTGTCCCTCTAGATGTTATTCAAAAATATGGAACCATGTTCAACTGTAGCTTCTATATTGCACTGACCAAGAATTCCCCTTCTGTACAGGTTTGTAGGGAGTGGGAATCCACAGCCCTAAAGGTAAACGGAGATGTTAGACTGACTCTAATTCGCATTGGTGTTGTTCTTGGTAAAGATGGTGGAGCACTAGGTTTGACTTCTAAAGTGCAAATTATGGACTTAAATATATAGTATTTGATATCCTATGCTATTATTGTTCACTTATGCCCTTAGGCTTATATTGGTGATTCTATTAAATATGATCTTAAAACAAAATATATTTTGTAATACAAGTATTTTTCTTGTTTAATGTCATGAAGAAATTATATCTGATAAAAAAACTATTGAAAATTCAAGATATTGTTGGGTTTAACTGATAATAACATCTCTGTCTCTGCAGCTAAAATGATACCTCTCTTCAACTTGTTTGCCGGTGGACCTCTCGGTTCTGGAAAACAATGGTATTGCACTCAGTTTCTTTCTCTTGTAACAGATGAAGCAAAATAGCCCCTTTTACAGCTTGATTGCTGCCAATAAGATGTTTAGTTTGTATTAATTTCATGGTAGATGTCATAGTTGAGCACACGGACAATTGTATTTTGACACTAAATTTTTTTTACACCTATTTGATACTACCTTTCCCTACTTTTGACTTCCTCTTTTTCTTTACAAATACAAAAGTTTACCTTTTTCAATGACTATCTTAACCATACATGAGTATAAAATGGTGTCAAATAATATTTTTCCTTCATTTTATTCTTTGGTGCAGGTTCTCCTGGATTCACTTGGATGACATTGTCAATTTGATATATGAAGCGCTATCAAATCCATCTTACAAAGGTGAATTATTCGCTCCCATATCCCAAAACGAATTTATCAAAATTCTTTAAAAAAGAATGCAAATGAGATTACCCATTCATTTTCCTCTTACTACACTAATACCTCCAACCACACTTACACGGTTAAATTACGTTACTCCTTCTGAGATACCCCTAGCCACTCTAGACATTTTCAAGACAAAGTATTTTCTGTTTGTTTTGTTGCTTTATCGTGAATGATGTTTGTTTAGGTGTTATCAATGGAACTGCACCAAATCCTGTGCGATTGGCAGAATTGTGTGACCAGTTGGGACATGTCTTGGCTCGCCCCTCATGGCTGCCGGTACCTGATTTTGCACTCAAGGCTGTCCTTGGAGAAGGTGCTTCTGTGGTAAGGAATAATCTGTTCTCACTCTACTTAACTGCTGCCATTTAACTTCTTCTCTTTGTAGGTTTTAGAAGGGCAGAAAGTGCTTCCTACTCAAGCTAAGAAGTTGGGTTTCACCTTCAAATATTCTTACGTCAAGGATGCCCTTAAAGCAATTCTTTCTTGAACCAGTTTTTGCCTACTCAGTAACTGCCATATTCTTTATTCTTTTCAATCATGCATGCATCCATTCACCGGTATACGTTTGAAAATGTGGTTGTGCTTGCATTGTAGTCAATATTATTTTTTTGGTAATGTATCACAACGTGTATTATAGCATATTTTCTCTTATATTTTTTGTCAAGCACATTTCATTGCATTTTCTCCACAAATTGTTAAAACATTTTTTAATTCCTTCAAATTATTATTTTTTAGCCATTCGAAAAACAGTAGCTTTGAAAAATTTATTTCTCTTACCTTTTTCTCTGCATAATTTTTTAATAAAAAGCAGTCTGTGACGAATGAAATCCTATCCTATCTGTGATTAATGTCATTTTAAAATAATTAAACCTTATGCTGTTTTTGAAACGTTCTTTTTAAAGCTGGCCCCTTCAGTTAAAAAGAAAAACAGAACTAGAGCTTATATATTTTATAACACTTCTTTCCAGAATGACAGAGATCTTAAACTAATTAGAAAATATAATTGAAATAAAGCAAGAGAAACAATTAGGTCCCCAATTTGGGTCCCGTTTTTAAGTAGTTGATAGATTGATTTGTCGAACTAAATTCATTTCTACAACGTTTTATCGCAATTATCCAATTACATATCCTAATGTGTCATAAGTTTAGATAAATATATTTAAAGTCATACTAATGATAGAATCTGATTAATTAGTAGTGTCAATTTACACTGATAGTTTATAACTATCAATCAAATTCATTTTGTAATTGTCAATTCATTCAAATTATATGATTATCTTAATATATGAATAATATTTATTCTATACAATAAGTGAATGAAGCACTCTTATCATTTACCACCTCGTGGATGAAAATACAACTGATTTGCCAAGCACGTATAATAATTAGGAAGAAAAAAAGATTGTAAAATACTTTATTATCCTAATCAATGTTTGTGGAAGTTTTAACACTGCTCGTTAATGGGATATCGCCGTTAGTGCCATGAAGTCCTTTGGGTTTAGGGTTCCTTCTCCAGAAATGACCGAAAGAGCCTTCAATTTCCTCAAGAGTCTTCCCACGTGTTTCGGGTAGCATTGTGTAGTGAAAAATCCACGCAGCAACAGCGACGGCGGCGAAGAGGAAAAAAGCACCACCAGTGGTAATGGCCTTACAGAGGGACAGAAAAGTCATTGAGATCACCCCACTCGTCACCCTATTCACAATGGCCCCAATAGCCACGCCCTGAGCGCGCAACCTAAGCGGAAAAATCTCCGAGCTATACACCCACGTGATGGGCCCAGACCCAATCGAGAAAGTAGCTACATAGGCCAACACCGAAGCGATGCTCAGCCCAATGGCCCACGTCAGCGTCGAACTAGAATGGCCCACCACGGTGAGACTCACAGCCAGTGTCACGAGCGACAATATCAGCCCACTGACGCTGCACAAAAGCAACACGCGCCGCCCGGCCCGGTCCAACAAAAACGTGGCAACCAAAATGGAAACGGTTTTCACGAACCCAACCGCCACCGTCGCGAGGAGAAGGTAGTTATCGGATTTGATTCCGGCGCTCTGGAAGATTCTCGGGCTGTACAAAACGACGGCGTCGATGCCCGTGGCTTGCGCGAAGAAGTGAATCCCGAGCGACGCGATGAAGATATGGAGAACCGGGCGCGTGGGGTGGAGGAAAAGCTCTTTCCATACACCTTGCCCGTGACTCTGCTTGTTCACCAATACGACGTCGTCGTCGCAGTCCTGAGGGATCCCAGCCGTCTCTTTTATGTCGGCTAGCCTTAGCCGAGCCTCTTCCTCGGAGTCGGAGATTTTGTACAGAATTTTTTTGGCTTCGCCTAATCGACCTTGCGCCACGAGCCACCTCGGTGACTCCGGCATCACTAACACTACCACCGCTAGAAACATGGCCGGAATGGCTCCCACTCCAAGCATGAGCCGCCATCCCAGCCGAAGCGACAGCTTCGAAAATCCATAGTTTGAAATGTATCCTATTAGAATCCCTCCGTTTAGGAATATCTGAAAAACCAAAAGTAGTTACATTCAATAGTTGCGCACATAGTTTATTTCTAATTTGATAAAACAATTTAAAAAACCAGTTCAATATTTCATAACAAAACTGAGCGTAACTTTGGAATTGAAAATTTGAAGTACTTATTTATGCAGCTTTCAACACAGTAGGTTGAAGTAACAGAAAGATGATTGGAAGGAGAGAGAAATAGGAACCTCTGGCAAGGAAGTGAGGAGGCCGCGGGAGGAGGTAGGGGAGATTTCGGAGGTGTAGACCGGAGCGATGAGGAAGGCGAAGCCGATGCCAACGCCGGCGAAGAAGCGGCCAAACATGAGAAAGGCGTAGTTAGGGGAGAATCCCATGAGGATTGCTCCGGCGAAGAAAATGATGCCGGCGAGTGCAATGGTGTAGCGCCGACCTATCCAGTCGGAGGTTCTGCCGGCGATGAAAGAACCGACCGGCGAGTAGAGGTTGATGATACCATTCAGGATTTCGATTTTCACATCCGATACTCTAAGATCTCGTTGTATGTACAACGCTGCTCCACTCATCACTCCAATATCTGTAATAGTTAAAATTCACGCTTATTTTTAACAAAAACATGGATCGATTAAACATAATATAACCTAGCAGTGTAATACTGACCATAACCAAGTAAGATAGAAGTCATGGAAGCTAAAACGGCACAAGCTAAAGCAAACTTGTTTCTTTTGGGTTTGTTTTGAAGATCAAAATCTTGTTTCATAGATGGAGGTTCGTCCACAGCCATGTTTGTTTTGAGGATTATGCAGTTTTTGGAGAAGAAGAATGACCATATATAATTGGAATTAGGAAGAAGCACGTTCCTTGTCGTTATCTTATCTCACACTTACGCCATTTTCTATGACTCTTCACTCTCTAGTCAAACAACGTGCAATAATTTGCTACTAGTGAAACAACACGACTCACTTATCTAGTGCACTCTGCACTAGTTAAAATCTCACTTTTAAAAACATTTTAAACATTAAAAAAATAAAATAATAAATGTGAAATATGTAAAAAAAAAAATGTGTTGATGTCAAAACAATACTCTAATATCTTATAAATTAGTAAAATATAATTATTTATTAAATTTTTAAAAATTAATTGTTATTTTAGAATTCTTTTATAAAATAGTTTATCTTAATTTTTTTTTTATTTATCGACGATTATTCTCTCATTTTTAATATATTTTATTTTATTTTTAATAATATAATTTTATTTTATATATTAATTTAATAATATTATAATATCATTATCTACTAATATAATATCACGTATATTTAAAATCGTGATATTTTATAAATTAGTTATGATATTTGTAATAAAAAATTACAGGTTTATTTTAAAAACTTTAATTCTGGAAATCTCTTTTTTAAATTAACCGGTTAATATAATAAGTTTAATTTATTTAAAAATTTAGTTTTAAAACTCGCATTAAAATTTTCGCGCAGTTTCCTTTTTATTTGCTTTTAATCTAGATCATGTATATCAAGTTATTCATGGTCATTATCTAAAAAAATCTGCTCCATTATCTGCTGAATATTCGTGAAAACATATTGTATATTTTTTTATAGAGTTAGTATCCATAACCTAATCATATAAAATAAATTCCACAGTCCATATATTACCTAATAATATAAAAATTATGATTATTATTAAATCTATGTCAACTAGCAACAGAACACAATTGATGTCTCTGTTATTCAAATACGTTATGATATTACATATTTTTAAATCTGTTTGTAGACAAAAAAAAAATCATGTTTTCATTTCAAAAATTGACCGTTAGTAAAGACACGAGGAGTAATGAGGTTCACTGAAACTGCAGCCATATTACCAATTGCAAAGCTGGAATGAAACATCAAATGACAAGACAAGTAATAAGGTTCACATATATGAGCACTATCATTTACAAATTTGTCACTTTTTTTTCTTTCTTTTTCTTTCACTCTACTACGGTGTCAACTAAAGTTAAAGTGTTCCTCAATGCAGTAGCAGATTTTTAAAATAATATTTTAAGAGTATTACATGTATAAAAATTTAAAAATGACAAATAATATAAAATACATTAAAGTTTTTAAAAAATATTTTATTTATTGTATGAAAAAAAAAACTGAGATTCCCTTACATTAACCGGGTTGCACTAGTGAGATGCAACTTCATTCAACATTAAACTTTTGTTTGAATTAAGTAAATTTGAGAGGTTGAGAAAACACATAAATGTAAGGAGACGAGAGTGAAAAATTAAATTGTTTTGATTGATGGAAAGTAAGAGAAAATGAGTATAAAAATTGGAGTTGATTTGATTGATATAATAGAAAAAAATTGAATGTATTTTCAAAATAATTTGTAAATGAAATTAAAAGTAACTTGATATAAAAATAAATTTTGAAATATAAATAAAAATTAAAATATATTTTTTTATAAATTTTAATACATAAAGAAGTAATATTTTAAAAAAATACTATATTACATATTAAATTTAAAATTAATTAGTTATTTATTTATTTATAAAGTATAATTATTCAAAAATATTAATAAAAAATAATCAATTGTTCAATTTATTGTTATCTTCAATTTCTTCACATTTTTCCGCAAATTCGAGAAAAAAATTGAGATTTAAATTATTTTCTCAATTTGTGTGATTATTTGTTTGGCTAACTTGACATACTCACATTTCCTTCTGTTTAAAAAAACTGAAGCTAAAAAGGATTCTAAACATTATAATTTGTATAAGTATGTAATACTTTTAATAAACATGTTAACACTTCTGTATTTTAGTCTCACATTTTGTTCATATTAAAATACGACGAGTGATTAAATGGGTTGCTAGTTTTTTGTGTGATGATTATGTGGAACGTTAAAAATTGAATTTATATAAATATAAATATGTTTATAAATTAAAACTGTACGAATGTTATGACTACATCAAAGCTTGTAGTATTTAATGAGAGTGGATTTAAAATATAAATGTCTTTTCTTTTTTTAAGAAAATTAAAAGTAAACTAGTCTCCTCTTTTGTGAAAACGAAAATGAAAAGTCAAATTAACCATGTCATATTTATCTAATATTTAAATATTATATTTGTGAATTGTACATTAAAGATAAATGATAAAATAAATATATATTAAATATCATTATTTTTTCTTGATTTGTTTTAGTCCTGTATGTTTTTTACTTCATACAGGTTGTTCTTAATAATTAGTTCAATCAAAGTTTTCAATTTTTAAATATAAATAATAAGACATTTTTTCATTAAAAATTGATAGATTTTATTATTGAATCTGAAAGAAACTTTCTATTTTTTTTACTAATTGAAGAACTTTAAAGGAGAACGAAATTGTGTATTTATTTTTCTCCCTTTAAAACGAGTGCATGTGACAATTAGGTATTATTTTGGATTGATTATTTTCCAAAGATCCTTGATAAGATTTTATTTAAAATATCTATGAAATCACGTATAGATAAGTTATAAATACATTTTTTTCTTCATTTATCTACATTAATTTAATTTATATATAAATATAAATATATATATATATATATATATATTATAAATAAAAAATGTTTATTTAAATGTAAACTCAATTATTAAATTTTAATTAATAATTACAATTCTTTGTTTATTGTGTGAAGTTAATTATAACTGCCCAAAAAAATGAATCTCAACCACTGAAATAAAATCCCTTCTTGTAAAACCCGTGATGAAAATTCCATGCAGAGCATTTTCAAGGACCTGATAAACAGTATCAGAAGTGAGATTAAGATAATAATTAATGAGGTATTTGTTTCGTGTGCATTTAGTTTTCTTCTTAGTTTTTTTTTTTTTTTAAGTACAGATCTATTTTTTTTTTTTTTTTTTTTTTTTAATTTTTTTTCTTTTTTTTTATTTTTTATTTTTTGTTAATCCGAATTGATGTTTTGGTTTTTAGTTCTTTTTAAATGAATTGTTTCTTTTTTTCGTTTTCTTTTTTTTTTTTAATCATTCTAAAAAAC
>Ga0099822_1009817_pt1 | contig 11977 bp, 9 predicted proteins | sample CowpeawhiteBW_FD_76839 | JGI IMG/M metagenome (GOLD analysis project Ga0099822, IMG submission 76839) | Root nodule microbial communities of legume samples collected from California USA - Cow pea white BW | ecosystem: Host-associated > Plants > Roots > Nodule | place: USA: California | collected... | reverse complement strand
GAACATTTATGCAACTAAAAAGCTATTTTTAACATGTTTTTGTATATGATGCTCAATAAACCCAATTATAGGAAATCCCAATTAAATCAATCTTTAAGCACACAAATTCAATTAAAATACCCAGAATTAAACATTAAATGAGGGCAAAAATATGCACTCATCAAGCACCAATGGACCCGCGCTCAAACTTTCGGTGCCGATCACCCCCAACCATCGCGAGTTGAGAAAATGCAAATCTCAAAGGAAGTCACGATCCCAACTGTGGCCGAAAGTTCTAGGGCCAGTCGTGGAGGACACCCGTCTCGAATGATAATCCGCACCGAAGGAGATTTCCCTTTCACATCATTCATCCTTGAGACCCCACTCCCCGATCGGTGGAAGATGCCAGTTTTCGACAAGTATGACGGAACGACGAATCCAGATACTCATCTGCGCACTTTTTCCAACCAGATGATGTTTCATGCTGTAAATGATCCTATTTGGTGCATGGTGTTCTCCTCGTCACTATTAGGAAAAGCCCTAGAGTGGTTCTTGGAGCTACCCCCAACAACTATTTCACCATGCTGAAAGCCCGCTTCAACATGCAGTTTGCCCTACTCAAGCCTGCAAACCTCACCTAAGCAGCCTTGGTCAACGTCCACTGGGGAAAGGATGAATCTCTAAGGAGTTACGTGGACCGCTTCAACAAAATGTCGGTTAAGATTAAGGATTTGAGCGATTAGATTGCCAGACATCACTTTTCGTACGACCTGTAGCTCGGCGTGTTTGCCGATAAAATTAGTCGTAAACCACCCAAGACAATGGAGGAGTTGCATGAAAGGGCAGCGCAATTCATGTAGATGGAAGACATGCAAAACTTCCGAGCCCACACCCAAGAACCCGAGCCACCGATCGTTGCAGAGAAGAGCACACCGAAGTCAAGCAACATGCCACCGACCAGAAAGGCAGCCGAGTGTAAGGGCCCACAGTTCACTAGCTACGCCCCGCTTACTGTCCCCAAAGCCAAGATCCTGCAAGAAGCGTTCAACGTTGATACCCTTCCTCTCCCAAGGAAGAAACCACCACCTGCAAATGTCGATGGGAGCAAGGATTTCTTATATCACTGCAACATCAACCACGCAACGGAAGAATGTCACACTCTTTGTCACAAGATAAAGAAACTCGTCTGATCGGGACAACTAAAGCAATAAGTCAAGCAGGAACAACAAGAGCGCAATCTTGTTAAAAAGAGGAGCCCAACACGAACCTCTTCTTGATCACATAGGATTGATCGGGCGAGAAGAGAACCTGATCAGAAGAGAGGAGGTTCCTCCACACGACGTGACCATAGCAGAAGCAGGAGCAAAAGTAGAGAGCGACCCCCCCCCATCAGGGGGTATATCAACACCATGTCAGGGGGATTCGTGGGAGGTGAATCCAATTCCTCCACTCGGAAAAGACACATCTGAGCATTCAAATATGTTGGAAAAGAAGGTGCGAACGATGCCACCAATCACCTTCACTGACGAGGATTTCAAGGCATCAGATCCAGACGATGATGATCCGACGATCATATCCATCAAAGTCGCAGAATATGGGATAGGAAAAGTCCTAGTGGATCAAGGGAGCTCTGTCAATATCCTCTACTAGAAGACATTCCAAAAATTGAATATCTCGGAAGACCTAATCGTCCCATACAATGAGCAGATCGTCGGATTCTCTGGCGAGCGGATAGACACTAGAGGATATTTGGATTTAAGGACCAGAATCAGATCCAAGCGCGACGGAGAGAGGTAAGAGTGTACCTTTTAGTTGAGGCTAACATATCTTACAATGTCTTGCTAAGAAGACCTTGCCTGAACACTTTCGGGGCCATCTTCTTCACTCCACGTTTAGCCACAAAATTTCCGGCCGACAAGGGAGGTATTTGTATTGTCCATGCCGACTGTAAATCGTTAGAGAATGTTATGCCGCTGGACTCAATATGGTCCCATACTCCTGACCGAGGAAACAATGTCAATTAGAAGTTGCAATGGTTGTTTTTAACCCATGGACGAATACCGAGGACCGTATGCAGCTTGAGGGGGATACCAAGGACCTACCGATCGACAAGACGGTGGAACAGGTAACAAAACTCGACAACCAACTCGGTCCCGAAGAGGAGAAGCTCATTATAGAGGTGATCCACAAAAATAAAGACCTATTCACTTGGACAACCACATACTTGCCCAACATTCACCTTGAGGTTATGTCCCACAAAATGGCTCAGAAGAAAAGAAAGATTGGTGAGGAGTGAAGGCAAGCAGTAGAGGGCGAAGTCAAGAAACTCTTGGAAGCAAGATTCATCCGAGAGATTAAGTACACCACGTGGCTAGCAAATGTGGTGATGGTGAAGAAGTTAAGCGAAAAATGGAGGATGTGCACGAATTTCACAGACATGAACAAGGCGTGTCCCAAAGATGCGTATCATTTGCCGAGCATCGATCGACTAGTCAACAGTGCGCCCGACCATAACGTGTCAAGCTTCCTTGATGCCTATCTGGGATACAACTAAATCCCCATGTACGCCCCAAATAGAGCAAAAATGACATTCATAACTAATCAAGCCAATTTTGCTACGACGTAATGTCGCTCGGTCTCAAGAACGCTGAAGCTACTTATTAATGCCTCATGGATAGAATCTTTTGAAGCCAGATCGGTAGAAGTATGGAGGTTTACGTTGACGACATAGTGGTGAAATTTTAAACAGTCAGTGAGCATGTGCAGGACCTCAAAGAGATTTTCCACCAAGTGCGGAAATATAACATGTGACTCAACCCAGAGAAGTGTGTATTCGGAGTGGCCGTAGGAAAGTTCCTCGAGTTTATGCACAACTATCATTGATAAGAGGAGTTCGAAGAACTTGAAAGAGATTCAACGGTTGGTCAGTCAACTAACATTGTTGGCTTGATTCTTGCAAAAACTCACCGAGCGGATCAATATGATCCTAAAAATAATGAAGAAGCAAACTACCGACAAATGGGACGAGCAATGTGATAGTGCTTTTCAAGAGTTTAAAACTGTGATTGCAAGTCCCCCCATCATGTGCCGACCGATCCCTAGCATTCCTCTCCAATTGTACCTCAATATCATACGAAACCATTAGCGCAACCCTACTGCAAGAAAATCTAGACCAAAGGCCAGTATTTCATCAACAAGGTGCTACATGATTCAAAGACCAGGTATCAACTCATCGAGAAGATCTCGCTGGCCTTACTCACGGTCGCCCAATGGCTCCGCCAGTACTTCTAAAGTCACCACGTTATAGTTTGTACTGATCATCCAATTTCGAAAATTATAAGGAAGCCCGACTTAGCACGAAGGATGATCGCTTGGTCTGTCGAACTATCAGATAAAAGGCCAACACTTGGCTGATTTCGCAGTAGAGTTGTACGACGAGGCCAAGGCGTTGAAGTCGGGATGAAGCCTGTTCATGGATGGATCATTGGACAAGAAATGAGGAGGAGTGGACATTGTCATAGAGGGACCAAACGATTTCACAATGAATCACTTGTTGATATTCAAGTTCAGATCCCAATAACCAAGCGAAGTACGAAGCCCTAATCATTGGACTAAGGTTGGCAAAGGACTTAGGAGCGAGGAAATTAAAATGCCACACAGACTCACAACTGGTGATGGGGCAAGTCCGGGGAGAATTCCACAAAGATGACCTTTTGCTACAGTATTACCACAAAGCCATAGACACCATAAAATAGTTTGAAGAAGTCACTCTTCAGCACATCCCCCGAGCGGCAAATGTGCGAGCCGATCCAAAACTTGCTAAAGGGAAAGAAAATGGGTTAGTTTAAAACGATCATCCAACAAACCCTGGTAAAACCCTCAATGGGAGAGTTCTTGGCGGTTAATGAGTCGTCCGATTGGAGGATTGATATCAGAAAGCTGTTAGAGAAACAAGAAAGGGGGAGGACATCAAACCCAGCGAAGCTAGGCGAGCATCCTGATTCGTAGTAATAGGGGATGACTTGTACAAAAGGGGGGTCACTGCTCCACTCCTTAAATTCTTATCTAAGGACGAGGTTTCCTATGTGATAGATGAAATTCACAATGGCATTTGTGGCATGCATACTGGCCAACGAACGATGAAAGCTAAAGTCTTGCGAGCAGATTATTATTGGCCGACCATAGAGTAGGAGAGCGAGACGATGATCCGCAAGTGCGACAGGTGTCAAGCACACGAAAATGACTCAAAGAAACCTTCGGCCGAGCTACACAGTATGACATCTCCTTGGCCCTTCGCTCAATGGGGAATGGATATACTAGAGCCTTTCCCCGTCGGTCAGGCGTAGAAAAAGTTCATTCTTGTCGCCGTTGATTATTTTACCAAGTGGGTCGAGGCCGAAGCCCTTGCCAACATTACCGCTCGACAGGTCCATTCCTTCGTATGGAGGAATATCATATGCCGCTTTGGCTTACCCTATACCATTATCACTGATAATGGAAGGCAGTTCATCGACAAAAAATGTGCGAATTCTACAAATAGGTAGGAATTCGCCATGTGACAAGCTCCGTGGAACATCCGTCGACAAACGGTCAAGCGGAAGCGATCAATAAGATAACTGTGGTAGAGTTAAAAAAGAGGCTGGGAGACACGAAGAGAGCTTGGATCCATGAACTTCCACAAGTCTTGTGGGCCTATCAATGCACACCGCATGGAACGACGGGCGAACACCTTTGAACTTGACGTATGGAACAAATGCGATGATGCTGGTTGAAGTAGGGGAACCAACGCTAAGGCGCAAAGTGCAAGACTTGGAGGTCAACTAAGGGAAGATCAGGCAGGAGCTGGATCTATCGACTGAGCGACGGGAAAAAGCAGTCGTACGAGCAGAGGCATGAAGAAGGATGGTAGGAAGAAGATACAATGCAAAAGTCAGGCCGAGGCGTTTTATTAAAGGAGATCTGGTATGAAGAAAGACCAACGAATCTAGGAAGAAATCAACACATGGAAAACTAGCTCCAAATTGGAAAGGCCCGTACCGAGTCATTGAAGATCTGGACAACAAAGCTTATCGATTGGAGTACCTGAGCGGGAAGGAAATACCAAACACGTGGAACACGACTCATTTGAAAATGTATTATAGTTAAGTTGTAACCGATCGACCAAATCAATGAAATTGAAAGTTTCTATGATCAACTCATTGTTTAATGCTACACACATGAAGTTGTTTAAAGTTGAATAGCAATACGAGGGGTCTCTATAGGACCCCGTCAAATTAAAAAAGCCTATTCGATTAAAGGGTGAGCTTCACCGAAAGCCCCAGTCAAAGAGCACCGACCCAAGCTGTCAAAATGCTCGTCCTGATAGGACACTTCAAACCCAAGACCCGAGCGGTCAACAGATGCCCGCACGGGGTTTCTCTTAAATCTAAGTCGAATAATAACTCGCGTCCCAATAAAATTCACACTAAAATCAGAAAGATCCTAGGGCGCCCAAATTTTATACAAACTTTAAAATCAATCAAGATCTCGAGCAGTCGAAACAAGTTAGTTACTTAGCTTATTATGTTATGGCACCGAGCGGATAAGTATTTAAGATCACTTGAAGCTCGGCTCACTAATTCAATCTTAAATTGCCTTACTACCGGTCGACGATGATTCATTGATTCAAAAGTCCCGATTGGACGAGGAAAAATATTTCGCGATATCAACAATGCCAAAAAGGTGATAGGCAAACAAAAGGCAATCATGATAGAATAAATGTTTTAAAGTCGATCGAATGCGATCGGCCAAATGGCCGATTAGACCTGATCGGTCATGCCAAAATATTACAGCACCAAAAAACAAAAACCTAACTATGCCAAAACTAAGAATATTAGAAATTAGGGGTCTGCATCATCGAGGACATGATTGAAGCTCTTAGATAGGTCTGCGACAACGACTTTGACTTCCTTTACCTCTTCCCGGGAAGCAACCAGTTCTTTTTCCAAAGAGTCCACTTAGGACTTGTCGACCATAGGAAACCAGGCGGTTAACACAGAGAGGCGAAAGCTCAGTTCGCTAGTTGTCCAGAGAGTCTCACTGCCCGAAATCCCTTTTAAAAGATCATTCACATCCGACCCTAGGTGATAAGAAATCTTATAACCTAGGCAAAGATCCTCGTCGAGGAAACTAGAAGCAAAGGACCCTGAGGCCTTGCCATTATGACTCCTTTTGGGCGATCGACTTGATGAAGAGGCATCAACCTTGCCTTCTTTCTTCCTTTTAGTGGAAGCCCCTTCTGCCGCAAGAATGGTAGTAATGGAAGGGTTGTTGAGGACATTAGCAACATAAGTACCAACCACCGAGGCACTGGTCGGAGTGTTGGGTTTCGAGGTTGGCTAGCTCGATGGTTGAGTGGGGTGAGCCATCGAACGAGGAGGCACAATTGAAGATCCACCAGCCTTCCTATGCGTCTTTGCCCTCACCATATATTCAACATTAATAAGAGCGAGACGAGACATCATATCTACGAGAAAACAAAAAGATTAGATAAGTGCATTTTATTCAAAACGAAACTGGTCGGATCAAAACCACTAACCATAAACTACTCCAGATAAGTCTTTCGAGAGTAGGCATCAGATCAAAGCCTTGGCCGGAAGTTTGTCAGGAAGCTTCTTAAGGATGGCGGGATCAGCCCACTCGGCGGGAGTCATCTGTTCAAGGGTCTACAAGTAACGACATTTGCATCCAGTATAAGGGAAATTTAGGACGATTGACCTCATCAAAAAACCATTTCCTGCCTCGTCATGTGATTGAGAACTTAAAAATACTGGTCTTAAAACCCTTATAGGAAGCAAGATACAGGCCGATCAAACTCTTTGAAGCTCCAACAAAAAAAACCCATCCCTTGGTAAGAGTAAGGCGAATCTTGTAGAAGTGAAGGAATAAAGGCACGGTGGGGGTCAGCCCGGCCGCTCGATAGAGCACGTCAAACGCTTGCATAGAAGTCAAGGCGTTCAGGTGGATCTAGGTCGGAGCACAATGGATTATCCCCAACATTGCAATCTGCCAGTCGTTAAAGAGCAATGTTAAGAATAGATCCTGAAAGAAGTAGGCATAAATGTAGGAAAAATCCAACCTCGCTCCTTCCCGACCATATTAAACCCTCTCGTTATCGGCGCACACCTTTAGCCGAAGAGAGTTGTCCACTACTTCTTCCTTAAAGTAATCTGCCTTGTTGACCAGACCGACCAGATCGTTTCCCCATCGGAACCTCGCACTTATGTTCTGGGTTCGTGAGGTGCCCACTCGTAACCAGGGATAGGAGGAAGGTCCAATCAATCGCCTTCGTCCGCAAAATCATTTTTTACATGACCCCTATCCTTACCCTCTACATCTGATCCAGCTTCCCCAACCACTTCTCCAGATTCACCCACACTCAGCGAATCCCCAACCTTAGCCTCATTATTAATATTTACATGGGTCGAGTAATTACCCGACGACATCTCCCGACCAAGCGACCCCTCTATCTCCGACAGCGTCAGCGAGAAAGAAGAAGACAACCTCTCATCCTTAAGACCCGCGTTTTCCCGATCAGAAGACTCATTCGAGCTCGATAAATTGACAATAGTTATTTTTACCTAAAAATTATAAACTGATTGGTGCAAGAAGTAGAAAGAAGAGAAGAAAGTGTGAAAATAACCTGAACCACATGTTGCTTTTATAAAAAATCTTGGAGACATGTGGCATCACCATATCCACACGATCACAAGACGACCAACGGCCCAAGAGACGCAACGCTTCATTTCCCATCTGACAGGAATGAAACACGAAGTGTCACAACCCTGTCAGATGTCACAACTCCACGATCCTCCTAAGCGACACTGTTTAAACCCTTTATGCTATGCTTCCATCAATGCTCAAGACTTGGGGGGCTTGTGTATGTAGGACCTATCAACACCCCCAACCGGGCGGCCCAAGGATAAGTAGCCGAAGGCCGCTTGCTACAGGTGGACTATCCAATAGTTGGGGTTTAATGTTGTGAACTTTGTTGATGTGGAAATTTCTCTGGAGTGATTTTAGTGAGTTCACAACTGAACGACCTTGAGAACAAGCGGTCGAAGGCCCCCTGCTACAATTGGTGGGCTAGGCATTGTGTAATTGAAAATCACATTGAGATCCTTCTCAATGTGAACGTCAACAAACACAGGCCATGATTGGTCATTCTCGTCCGACCATTTGGACATAAAGACATGGCCGGTCAGCGCGAGTACGTTCAATATCATCAGTTGGGCAGACCCAAAAATATAAAGTCTGTATTTAAGATACAACAGGTCAATAATCAAGTTTAAAAAGCAATTGAGCCTCGATTAAGAAACCTTAATCATAGGCCTATATAGAGAACTATAAATAGGAGGACAAAGTAAGTTGGTAAGGACTTTTACTTCGCATTTATTACAACATTAATTGCATAACCCGAAGGGACTTGAACTGACTTAAGCCTTAGAGTCTAATTGACAGGTACCCCGATCGTCTAGACAACTGAACGGAAGAAAGGAAAGGAAGACCAAACAAGAAAAAAAGGAGAGACTATGACAACAAGAAGAAATATTAAGTGAAGAAGCTTGAGTGGGTGTTTTAGATAGGTGCTCAGTCCCTACACTCGAAACAATTAATATTTAATATATCACAAAATTTTATTAAGAATTCAATGAAACGTGAACTTAAAATTGACTAAATATAATTAATATAATAAATTTATTAAAGTATTATCACATTAATTTTGAAATCACATACACACGAGTATATAATGTTGAGTATTAACAAAGCATATATCGAAGCAATCAACAATATTTGAGTTCGATTATAAAGAAAAAACAACTCCAATAACAACTATAGTCGTCCAGAATGTGAATCAAAAGTACATGAAAGAATTAGAGTTTAATAGTAGAAAAAGATTAGAGAAAGATTAGAGAAACAACAGAAAGAATTTCACTAGTGTAAAATAGGCCTACCACTACACTAAATAAAGACAATTATCCAAAATTTGTCTTGGAAAAGAGTGGTGGCACATTTTGTAGTTTTTGCCTTTTTTTCAGCTACACTTATATGAACAATCATCGACATTTTACCAACTAAACATATATAACAATGGTTAGAGTTAAAAATAAACATCATTTTTCTAATTTACCATATATGATGACGATTTTGAAGGATGATTATCGTCATATATTGCCTTCATTCTCACTTTTACAAAAAATTTGCTTTTGTGCTTAGCTTTTAATGCACATTTTCTCTGTAGCTTCGTGTATGTTGTTCAAGAGACGTTATTCGTCGTTCTTCGATATTGTGAACGCAAACCGTTACTATCGATGAGTTCACTCGCGAAGTTGATCTCTTCTCCGTGACTAGTTCTTCTCCCTGAGTTTTCTATAGTCGACGAGTTCTCAATTCCTCTCCACAAAGTTAGTACCCTCTCGCCTCTATCATTGTTCCACGTTCATTCATTTCTTTGCCTCTGCCTCTCGCCTCCCTATTGCTTGCTGCCGGTTGTCGCAACCTAAATCCCTATGGGATGACTAACTCAAAAAAATAAAATTTTTGGGAGTCGCCACCATAGATTATTTTGGAAAACTATGGAAAACCATAAAGCAAAGGAAAATTTGCGAAAAAACCAAATTTGAAATTCGGAAGTCGGTTACATGTAGGGAAAATGTTAAGCACCCTACAACTAGGGTATGGGTAGTAGCTCCCTCGTACCCTACCCGCTGAATAAATATCCATCCTATACCCGTATCCGTATCCGTCGTGTATCCGTTATGCGGGTACTCGCATAATTTTTTCATATCCACGGATATCCACGGGTACATGTGGATATTTATAAAAAAATAAAAATAAATATTTATAAACATATTTTAATCGTAAATTCAAATAAAATACAATACATAACATTCATAAACTTCAAACAAAAGTTCAAATAACCCATATAAATATTGTTGAATGAGAGTTTACAAAGAAATGAAGTTTTTTAAAACTAATTGATAAAAAAATAATTCATTCAAAATCAATATGTTAATATTTTAATCATGTTTTTTATTTTTTTTTAATTTAAATTAAAGTATAGTGGGTACGGGTATCAACGTGTACAAATACTATGATACCTGTACCCGCCCCTTTAACATGCGGATATAAAAAATACATGTACCTGTTACCCGCGGGTATCCATTTACATTATCCATTTCCTACCCGTTGTGAGTTTTATCTACGGATATTTGCGGATATTTGCGAGTACAAATTTTTTTGACATCCTTACCTATAATGCCTGCCTTAGGGCAGTAATTTTAATTAAATATACAAATTTATGTGGTTTTAAAAATGCTAATTTTTCCCAAAAGATAAAAAAAATGTGCAAAGGAAACAAAATTATTATTATTTTTATTTTTAGGCCTTACAAGGATTAATCCTTGATCGTACGTATTCTCATTAAAAATAAGAAATCATGGTTACGTAGTTTTTTCTAAAAACTTATTAGAAAACTATTTCGGGAACATTTAATTTTTCTAGAAATGAACTCGACAAGGATTGACCTAATTATTACATATCTCCATTCATAATAGAGAACTAGGGATCATGTAGTTCTAAAAGAATCTTTTGAGAAATTGTTGAATTGATTTTGTTTTTATAATTTTAACCTTTTTATGTTTTTTTTGTATTTTAAATTACTTGAAAAGGAGTGAGAATATTAATTTTTTTATTTTATTTTTTTGAAACTATAATATTGTTTTGAATAATTTTTTTGAAGAAAAAAGAAGGTACTAAGTACCAAGCTAACGTGGACGGTTGTTCAAGTACTTATACTTTAAAAGAAACATATTTTGATTATTTATTAAAAACGAAAAGCATTAGGTACTAAGCTAACGCGGGTGGTCACTCGAGTACTCATAGCTTAAAAAAACATATTTTAATTATTTATTTAAAAATGAAAGACATTAAGTACTAGGCTAACGTGGACGATCGCTCGAGTACTAATACCTTTGAAAAGCATTTTTTTTATGTGGAGAAATATCAAATACTAGGACAATGAGATTAAAATAAAGAATAGAGAAAAGGTCGAAATAGGATTAGACTTACATGGAAATGGAGAAGAATTGTCCTCATAGGAGCAAACCATTTAGTAGAGGCGTACGGTGATAGAGCGTATGTGTTATATGGTTGAAAATGATTGATGTGGTTGAAGAAGACAACAAAGGTGGAGAATCCTTGAGGTAGGAGAAAATGGAGGATGAGTGATCTTAGAAGTGAAGAGAGTGGGTTTGTGATGAAGGATTATCTTGTTCCTTTTTAAGATTATTGAATATGATGATGAGTTGCTTAAGAAAACTCAAGGAAATCCCCACTAGACATTAAGTTAGCAAGTTATCTAGATGTGAATGTTCCTTTCCAAGAGTTCAAAGGAAGAAGGAGATGGATTGTAACTTTAAAACAAAAATACAAGAATTGGAAAAACGAATGGAAATGCAATGAAATTAAGAAGAATAAAGCAAAATGGAAGAAAAGAGAGTGTTGATTATGGAAGTGGAGCATGCCACTCTTAGAGAGAGCAAAGCCAAATCAAGCTCTAGAGATGAGTGATGTGGTTTCGCCACTTGCATAAGCAAGATAAGGCAAAGAGTTCTTCCACTCTTAGAAGGGGGGCTAGCTCACGGAAATAATGGTTGAAACAAGAGTGTTGTTACTTCAAAATGTTCAACCATTTTACATGTCTAGGAGCACTCGTTATATAGAAGAGTTTAGGGGCCTCTAAGAAAATAAAAGATACCTAAGGATGTCTCTACAAAAACCTAACCCTAGCTTCTAGAAACTAGGTCAAATATTACAAAAATGAGAGACAAAAGAGCTAACTATGGTGTGTGCAAGGCTAATTTCGTTCTAACACAAAAGGAGACAAAGAATGTGTCTCATATGTCTCCAAAAAGTGGCCAAAGTGTGCTAAAAACAAAGGAGACCAAAGGTACATAGG
>Ga0099822_1009816_pt1 | contig 11979 bp, 10 predicted proteins | sample CowpeawhiteBW_FD_76839 | JGI IMG/M metagenome (GOLD analysis project Ga0099822, IMG submission 76839) | Root nodule microbial communities of legume samples collected from California USA - Cow pea white BW | ecosystem: Host-associated > Plants > Roots > Nodule | place: USA: California | collected... | reverse complement strand
AATTTGTTTACTTGCAGGAAGGAACCTCAAATTATTTTAAAGGCTTGATGCTTGTGCTGTGCTATCTTATAGTTGCTGCCAGCTTTTTCGTACATGTTGACAATAATAAAAGTGGTGAGTTACTTGAGTATACTGCTTAGTTTCGCACAACAAGCTTGCTTAACTTTATGTATTTGCCTACCTGTCTCTTCCCTTTCTCAAGATACGTATATTTCTTTGTTACACGATATGAACTTCTGGATATTAGAACTCGGACCCTTCCAGATTCAGAAGGTGTCATCTCTCTAGTTAGAACATGTTATACCAAAAGTGGATTTGCAGTTCCACATTTCTCCTGAACTGGGTTACTTACTGACGAATTTAAGTAAAATCCGGATTAGTATATAATATTTTTATTCTCTGGTATGGTTATTCATTATTGCCTAATACCTAATGACACTGAACCGTATATTTAGTCACATGACACATCATGTTGTCAATTGCAGTTTGTTTATCAGATCCATTTAATGAATTTATCTTTGCAGAATATACGTTGCATTGTTCTTAATCTTTAAGATCTTGGTAGAAGTAAAAAATAGGGGCCTCACGTATATTTAATACAGTTTATATCCTCTGGATATGGTATTAGGATGTCCATTTTTTGGAGTTTCACATCAATCAATTTTGACTCTATATCTAATCATGTTCAATTTGTGCAGCCATGATTGGTAGTTCTACATCAGGCTATTTACTAATAAAAAAGTGAACCTTAGTTAGGATTATGTTTGGCTGTTTATTTGACATATATGTTTTGGGCCTGTTCTAATGCTCTGTTTGTGGAATCTGGTACAGGTGACTAAATATTTAGAGTAGGTGTGGTAGTTGTCAATGTTCCACTTTCTGTACCAAAAACGTAGGAAGCATGGATTTCGGAAGGGTTCAAGAAAACCTTCGACCTGCTTTCAACATGACCTGGAAACCCCCGAAGTGACCACGAGCAATTTGTTGTACTGGAAATTTTCATCCTTGTATTATATATTGAATTTTGAAAGTATGTTACCTGTATTATTTTCATAGTTTTAATTCATTCACCATAAAATCTTGTAGCCTGTGGGCTTTCATATCTCCAATGAATCACGTTGAAAGTAACAAATCACTGTCATCTTTCATTTTTTTTTTTGTTGCAGTGTCCTTTTGAGATTATTGACGGTTCATAATTTTTCTTCAGTTTTTTAGAATTGGGTATTGGAAATTTGGAATGTGACTGAACTCTTCATATTTTATTTCAAATAAGGTACAATGTGCTTGTTTCCTTCCAACAAAATAAGTTCATACGAAATACAATCATAGAAAGCAGCAAATGAATGGAGGCATGGAAGGAAAAGACGGATGATGAAAACTGGACGCAGCTTCGTATGATTAATTCAGCGGTGAAAGTGGTTCATCCGATTCCTTCACTGAAAAGGATTTCTGAATTTTCATTACCATTCTATTGACTTTTGAAATGCTAGCTTGGCGGTGGTAGTTGATGATGTTCAGTCCAATACCTAATGGATTGTCGTGTAACAGTGATGCACCCAATATGAATTGGGTTACTCTTGAGTTGTTAAAATGGATTTTCAGTCAAAAAGGTCATTCAAGTAAAAATAATTGTGATATAAATATATTTATATGTCAAATTATTATATCCAAATTTGAAATTAATTTTACTGGTCACTAAAATTTCAAACTATACATGTTTAATATTTATTTATTTTTATATATTTATTAATTTTTTAAACAAACTAAAATTAATCAAACCTAAAATCATATTCCATTTTAATTCGTTATTTTATGAGACCGTCTATCTTCATACACATCTTCATTATTCAATATTATTCTAAGACTCGACAAGATAAAACTCAAAAAAATCTCATGTATTTAAACAATATTACGAGCCTATAATATTAAATGCTTACTCCTTGTATCTTACTAGATCCTTTATCTTTACCTATAACTCCTCAGTTATCGTGTGCTGAGTTCATTTATGTTTACTGCAAATATTTAAAAAATATATTAATTAATCAAAAACATTCCTAGAAATATTTACACGTGTTTTTCCGAAAATTTAAGATTTCCTTGTTTACAAATTATTGTTTCATTTCTTGGGTATATAAATTGGTTTTACATCATTATTATATTAAAATAAATAGTGAATTCAAGTTTCTTCTATTTTGAAAACCCAATTACATTTTGAAGAGAATAAAAATACTTTTGCAGTAGTAAAAACTACACCCTATATGGATTAAAACATTTGTTTTGGTTGATATTGATAATGGGACATCATTGATAAGCCTATCATATGGTCGAGTTTGAGTTTATGTAAAGTTCACAACTTCAAAATTTGAAACTGAAATAATATTGTTTAAAAACTATTTTGGTATTGTAAAGGGTGAAAATGGTTGAAGGAAGGAAATTTACACAGAAGATATCTGTTTAAAAAAAATCACACTCGTAAGTTATACACTGCTGTTACAAACGAGGGTACAAGAAAACACGTAAGACAGGGGTGAAGGCTCTCAATAATCGCTGTTGCTTGTGTGTTGTTGAAGGTTGTTGGGAACATTGTAAAGTATAATAAGGAGAACATCGTATCGTAGAATTCATTGATGTTACATCATTTTGATAAAACTGCTGGTGCTGGTGCTGCTAGCTGTGCTCGTAGATCCTTACGCAAGATTTTGCCTGACGGTGACTTGGGAATTGCATCAACGAAGAATACTGTGTTTATTCTCTTGTAAAACACCACCTGTAAAAAGATCATTTTTAGTAAAGCTATTGCAGCGTAACTAAATGTGAATCGATGAAGAAAAGAGGTACCTGTTTGGAAATGAAGTTCTTGATTTCATCCTGAGTTGTGTCGATGGAAGAATCTGATCTCACCACAAATGCCACAGGTACTTCTCCCGCCGCTTCATCCTTCATTCTGAAATTTATGATTAATTAGAAGATAATACATAAGTGGTTCGAGTTTAGAAGAGATTAAGATGAGATGAGAGAGTTACGGAACGACGGCGGCGTCAGAGATGTTAGGATGAGTGAGAAGAAGGGCTTCGAGTTCAGCCGGAGCCACCTGAAAGCCTTTGTATTTGATGAGTTCCTTTAACCTATCGACGATGAATAACTCATCGTCATCGTCGATGTAACCGATGTCACCTGTGTGCAACCAACCATCTTTGTCGATCGTTCTCTCTGTAGCCTCTTTGTCGTTCAGATAACCTGATTCATTCATTCAACCATTAATTCACCATTTTCTTGTAACACACGTCACCTCAACAACCTTAATCAATGTCCCCCCCACCTTTTTCAAACTAGAAATAATGAGAGTAGGTTAGTAGGTACCTTTCATGATCTGGTCGCCTCTTATGCAGATTTCACCGGACTGGTTTCGAGGTAGGGATTGGGAGGTTTCAGGATCCACGATCTTCATCTCTGCGTTTCTCACAACGGTTCCGCATGCACCTGCTTTCACGTGCATGGGTTCTTTAGCAAAAGCTAAGGACATTGTGAGCACAGGGCCTGCCTCGGTCATACCGTAACCCTGCCCGAGTCTGGCGTTGGGGAATTTGGTCCTCACAGTGTCTTCCAGCTCTTTTCCGAGAGGGGCTCCGCCGGACTTGAAGAGCCTGATGGAAGAGAGGTCGTAGTTGGCGAGATCCGGTGACTTGGCAACGGCGAGAACGATGGGTGGCACGACGGGGGCAACGGTGATTCTGTGTTTGTGAATGAGGGCGAGGAGGGCGTTGATGTCGAACTTCGGCATGAGGAGAATCGCGGCCTTGGAACGCAAGCCACAGAGGAGAACAGAGTTTAAGGAGTATATGTGAAACAGGGGAAGCACGCAGAGGATAATGTCGTCGAAGTGGTAGTAGAGGTTCGGATTCTCGCCGTCGACCTGCTGAGCAATGCTCGTCACGAGTCCCTTGTGCGTGAGCATTACACCTTTCGGAAGCCCCGTTGTGCCCGACGAATACGGCAATGCCACCACGTCATCCGCTTTTATCTCCACCTCATCCATCACGCCGCCGCCCTCACACAACTCCGAGAAATGGACGTGACCGCCGTCCGCCTCCGCTGCCGGACACGAGTCCACGAACACCAACCTCACCTCCTCCAGCTCCCTCACCTTTTCGTAGTAAGAGGCCTGCGTGATGAGCACCTTGGCCTTGGACGCCTTGGCTTGCTTCGCTATCTCCGCCGGAGTGAAGAACGGGTTGGCCGCAGTGGCCACGGCGCCGCGATAAGACGCGCCGAGAAACGCGAAGACAAATTCGGGGCAGTTGGGGAGAAGGATCATGATGACCTCGCCCTGTCGCACGCCGAATCTGTCGAGGCCGGCGGCGACTTTTCGGGCGGTGGCGTCGACGTCGGAGTAGGTGTAGAGTTTTCCGGTGGGGGCATTGATCAAGCAGGGGCGTGAGGCGTGGTCCTGCAGATTTTGGAAGCAGTAAGAGTGGAGGGGAAGGTGTTTGGGGATGTATATATCAGGAAGCTTGGACCTGAAAATGAAGTCCTTCCCCTGTTCTGTTTCAGTGGCCATTCCTAGGAAAAAACAAGTCACAAAATTTATGTTTGTCTATGATAAGATGAAGTCACAGGTTCCCTGTGTTGGTGATGGTTTGTGTATTTGTAATGCAATAATGATAAAGGATGATGAGTAACGGTGGTGGTGGTTGGTGAAGGGCAGAGATGGAAAAAGAAAAGAGAGGATGATCTAATGGAGGAGAGGGGTTGGGGTTGGTGAGACAGAAACAGAGGAGAAGAGAATGGGACCAATGAAAGGTTGTTTTTCTTACTCTTAAAGACTTTTTTGTAGTTTTTGTACCTACCCCACTTCACCTCTCCTCTCTTCTCCTTCACCTACCGCTCTCACCCTTCCCACGCCATTTATCAATTCATCATCTTCTTTTCTTCTCTCATTCATTCACCTTCTTCACTTTACACTCTCTAACTTAACAACGTTCATTAATGCTAATATTCAATCGTAACTCACGTCTCTTAATCCAGTTCAGAAGCATAGGATCCAATGTTATCTAATCTTATCTATTTTTCGGTGTGTCAATTTAAATCCTGTATTCATTCCTTGCTTCTCCATCATCTTTAATACTTCCTTTAATTCAACTCCATCATCGTTTAAATCTCAATCATTTAATTACAAAAATAAAATTATTACATTCCATGATCATAACCATTTTAATTATTATATCCTTTTACAAATTTTTTATCTTCAAAAAATCATGAGTTTTGTAAATAGTAGAATTTGATATTCAGGAAAAAAAAAATTAAAATTTTCAAGTTGTGAAATTGTTATTTAGTTAGCACAAAAAATTGAGTCGTTCCGAACAAAAGATCAAGACGAATCGATTTAAGTCAAATGTTGAGTCGAACTCAGTCGAGCCAAATGTAAAAACAAACTAATGGTCGAGTCGAACTCGATCAAATCAAAGATAGAGTAAAACCAAAGGGCAACTTAACTAAAAATTAAAATAAGTCTTACCAAATTCAAAAATGAACAAAATTAGTTAAATTTAAAGACAGAGTTGAATTTTATTTAAAATGAAAATTAAATTGTTTTCACAAAACAAAACATTTGAAATTTAAAATTTTCTAATTACTTTATTCAAACTATTTATTTAAAAATCAACTAAACTAATTATTTAAAAAATTAAAAAAAACTTAATCATAAATAATACAATTACATTATATATTTTAATTTTTTTAAATTATTGAAATCACTCGTCCAGTAACAAATAATTGAGATGTCTATAGCTTATAAATACCAATTATAATCAAAACAATCACCAAAAGTTCGTACTTGTTATCCAGAAGAGAACGAGTTGGAATATATTTGTAGTTTTTTAGCACAAATTATAAACATATTCTATAAATCACAGATTAACTTAATTACAAGAGATTAAATGATTTAAAAGTATATCCCATAATAAAAGATAGCTTTACTCTCAAAAAAAAATTCTGAACCAAAGAAATAAGGCATTATTTATTACCTGAGGGATGGCCAACTGCTCCTACCGAATCCATATTTTTGGTTAACCTACCCGGTCAGTGTTCTAAAAGATAAATCGGGATGCAAATATTATTTTAATCACCACAAACTTCATGCCATATAGTTTTCACATAAATTCATTGGATTCCCGGCACCAAAAAGGAAAATTTTGCTCTGTCATTTGGTGTTTTATACCTGGTTTTCAGTTGCGTTAGGATATTACTGTTGAATAATTTTCATGCAAGATCAATTTTAAAATTAACACCCTCTCTCTTACGTCTAAGATGGTTGAACTGGGAACCTCCAAATTCTTCTTCTTTTGGGTGCCCCGTGGAAGTTCAGGTTAGTTATATATTAGTTTTGTTTTCCTTTTATTTATTTATTGAAGCAGATACAACTAGCATGCATGGAGTGTAGAGAAGTCAACGTGGATTCTACCGAACCAGTTGTGTATATATACATAGACACAGAAAGGAAGAAAATCATTGCATGCTTTGATAATGGAGTCAAGAAAAAGCGCAGTGTTGCTGATATTTCTTTCAGTTTCAATGTGGCGGGTGCAGAGTGGAAGTAGCAGTGTCATCGTGTCGAAGGATGGGAGTGGAGATTACAGAACGGTGAGTGAAGCCATTATTGAAGCTCCTGACATGAGTGACAAACCTTACACCATTCACGTTCGAGCAGGCACTTATCAAGAATACCTCTTCATTCCTTCGCATAAGACTAATATTAGGCTCCTCGGAGACGGACCTCACCACACCAAAATAGTAAGCTACCAAAGTGGTTCCACCATAGGTACTGTAATGTCTATCTGTAGCTTTTAACACTTCTGGTTTCTGTTTTTGTTTTTCTTGCATTGATGGATTGGTTTGGTTTGCAGACATTCGTGGAGATGGGTTCATGGCGGCGAAGATGGGATTTGCGAACTGGGCAGGGCTAAACGCGAGCGGTGCAGTGGCGGTTCGGAACGAGGCAGACAAGAGCGTATTCTTCCAATGCTCCATCCAAGGACTCCAGGACACTCTGTGGGCGGTTTCCGGCCGCCACTTCTACAAAAACTGCGATATCTACGGCACGGTGGACTTCATCTACGGCAGCGCGGCGGCGGTGTTCCAGGACTGCATGGTGTACGCGCGGTACAGAGAGTACGTGACGTTCACGGCGCAGTCGCGAGAGGATCCGAATGAGAAGAGCGGGTTCAGTTTCCAGAGATGCGAATTCAGAATGTCGCCGGAGGATGAGAGCAGAAAGAGAGAGGTGCATGCGAGCCTCGGGCGTCCCCTGAGACCCTATTCCACCGTCGCCATTCTCCACTCTTACATTGACTCCATCGTCGATCCAAAAGGTTGGGAGCCCATGCCCCACCAGCCCACCGACAAAGTCACCTACATCGAGTTTCAGAATTTTGGGCCGGGCTCTAACACCGACGACAGAGTTAACTGGGCCGGCGTCACCGTCCTTAGCCACCCGGCCCAACTAGCCCCTTTCACCGCCTCCTATCTCTTAGACGCTGACTCTTGGATTCCCTCCACCGGAGTTCCCTACCACACTGGACTATAGTGTACTCAATCAAATGTATCTGTTCTGCTGCAACAAATATTACTGCAATTTTTACATTTTCAAATTAATCGCTATTTAAATTACTTGCTCCAAATTTAGGCAAATTTTAAAAAATTAATTGAATTGATAATGATAATAATTAATTAATTAATTTATTTATTTATAATATGTTAGAAAAGCGATATGGTAGTATAAGAGAGGGAAATACGATTGAGTGGCGGGGAATTGTCATATCGAGATGGCGAGGTGGTTATCACATTCATCACTGTGGCTTCCAATTCCAAAATCAAATTCAAATTTAAATTCAAATCCAAACTCAAGGGTGCTACAGTATCAACATGCATACAGAGCTCAATTGCGTGTTCGATGCAGTGATGTGGGTGAGGAGAAGGAGAAGGAGGAGAAGAAGAAGAAGAAGAAGCGATTGTCAGAGCAGTCGTCGTGGGAGGCGAAGGACGCAGAGGGAAGAGACTATCTGTACAGACTTGGCAAAGAGGCTGATAACATGAACATCGCCGTCGGCCAGCGTGCCGGCGTCATCGATTCCCTTTTCGCCGGCAATTTTCTCGGCAAAGATTGTCAGTCTAATGTTATTGTTATTACTCTCTTTTTACGCACAGCGTTTTTTCAGTAACAGTTCCAAACACCGCATTTTTCTCTTCTTTCTTTTTGTTGTGCAGCGGACATTGTCTTTGACTATCGTCAAAAAGTTACGAGGTCCTTTGAATACCTTCACGGCGATTATTACATCGCTCCTCTCTTCATGGTGATTTCTTACTCTTTATTTATTCCACTTTCTCGCAATTCTTCCGGCACCCTTTGTCATTTCTCTTCCTTCTTTCACAGGACAAAGTCGGTAAGCACTCTCAAAATGGACCCTTCTGAAGAAACTGTGCTAATAACTCATTTTGGTGCAGTAAGAGAGCTTGGTCGAAATGGTTGTTTATTATAGCTCATCTCATCATCAGAGACTGTCACTCTGTCAATACTCCTGCTTCCTTATCTTATTCAATTAAACCCATTTACTTATTTCGCGCGCGCTTATCGAAACTATTCAATCTTCCCCGCAATTTCTTTTAGAATCACAAAATTTACATGTGGTCCATCCATCCCTCCTTTTTTTAATATATAATTCTCTGTGTTCAAATTTTAAAATGTTGCTGACATATTTTGCACATTACAGTAACTTATCTTTTTCTGTGAATGCAGTTTGTCACATTGTCAAGAACTACCTAGCTCATATCCTCAACACTAAAGTTCCTCTAATTCTAGGTATATACCAATTGCAAATGAATGTTCTGTAGTCTGTCCAGAACCCAAAACAAAGTAAAAATAACTACTTTTCGTTAAGTTCCTGCTGTTACTGTATGTAGTTAATAACTGTATTTGTCTCTGTCTCGAATGTGATTGTGAGATTGATGCTCTCTCTGAAAACCTGCCCTGCCCATTTTCAGTCTAATATTACTGCACAATTATAATTTTAAATTTAATCTTTCTGAAAAGTGAAGCCTATGGCTAGGCTTATATGCAATTAGAAATGTTTTGCGCGTTCTATTTTAAAATTTAATCTTTACTTTTAATTTCCTCCAGGTATTTGGGGAGGAAAAGGACAGGGGAAATCATTTCAAACAGAACTTATATTTCAGGCCATGGGAGTTGAACCCGTAATTATGTCTGCTGGCGAACTGGAATCAGAGAGAGCTGGTAAGTCGATTGCTTTAATACTTAAAAAATAGACAACTTTGCCATGTCATTGAAAAAATGAACAAAACAATGTCCATTTAACTGATGCAAACTAGTTCTTCCATCTGATACTCAACAATGATTGGTGGGATTATTTGAAATTGTTTTCATTGCATTAGTTCTTACCCCTTATTTCTAAATTTGGTTAATAATGAATGCTCGTGCAGTTTATTTAATTTTGAATACCGTATGTTTACGTACGTATATGTTTAACTGGTCTAGTCACCCCATCCTACCAACTTTTCATTTACAGGAGAGCCAGGAAAATTAATTCGCGAGCGTTACAGAACAGCATCTCAAGTTGTCCAGAATCAAGTTAGGAGTTTTAAAGTTTTCAGTATGTCTTGTTTTTTAAGTTAACATGTTACTTTATGTGATTAATTACATGACTTTGGCATTGGAAAATATATTATTCTCTATTTTATGGAGGTTGTACACTGCAATTTTCTCTTCCTTTAAGGTATTATGAAAATGTTGCATTGAGTTATTATTTCTTTGATGAGAGAGAAATTAAAAAAAGATTGATTAATGATAACCTAGAACATGTTTAAAACTAAGCGCTAATATGCCCAAACCAAACGTACCAGAGCTTACCCTCCTTGTGCTGTAGGCAGAAAAGAATGCTAGTATATATGACGTATTCTGAACAACGTAATATTTGTGCTTCAGATTATTCTATTAGAGAATTATGACATTCATCACCTAAAGATTGTTAACTTCATATTCATCCGCTTGTATTGTATTTTCTTCCAACCTTTTTTTATGCATTCTCCAAATTGCATTGGAACTTGTGCTTTTCATTGGATGCAAGTGTTCATTTTCTTATGGTTAGGCAAACAAACGGTGCCTAATTTCTTATTCATATTTACCATCTAAGGGATCTAATTGACGAAGAAGGGAAAGGTCAACCTCCTATGGTGTGCACAAACTATAACATGAATGTTTCTAAGTAAAAAAGACTATTTTAGCTCTGGCTTGAATATTTATGCTTATAATAATGTTACTGTAATTCCTTGGTCTGATGATACAGTCTGATGTTATTTGAACAATGTCTATACCAAGTGTGGCATAGGCTGACAAATTTGGTTAAAATAATAAGATTGTTCATATTAGTGTTACGTCTAACTTTAATTTCTATGTTTTTAGTTGGACAATGTTATTGTAATTGTTTAATCTTCTGAAATTGTGGAGTTGTGCTTTCTTGATACAGGGGAAAATGAGCTGTTTGATGATCAATGATATTGATGCTGGACTTGGTAGATTTGGTAAGCCTATATCAGATTTAGAATGGAATAACATAAATACTGTGTAATTTTGTGTCATGTCCCCTTTTTTGTTCACTACACTGTGTATGTGTGTCCTGCATCTTCTAGTGTGGCTGGTATTTGATCAACTATTTACTGAATGCAATGTTGCTACTTTCACACAGGGAATACTCAAATGACGGTCAACAATCAAATTGTTGTCGGGACTCTTATGAATCTGTCAGACAATCCTACAAGAGTAAGTGTTGGCCAAGATTGGCGAGATTCAGATATCACAAACAGAATTCCAATCATTGTAACAGGGAATGATTTTTCCACTATTTATGCTCCGCTGATTCGTGATGGAAGGATGGATAAGTTTTACTGGTAAACTGCAATCCATCTTATTCTAGGATTGTTATACTTACCGTTTTGAGGAAGTTTCTGAAGGTGCATAATACAAGGTTTTAGTATAAGATTTACATTAGTGTTGCAGGTGGAATTTTCATGATAGATGTTTTTTGATAAAGTTATATTTTGGAATGATTACATCATATATCACATTGCTTATGTAATGAGTTGGAAATATCTCTTTTGATGGAGGCAGGTAACCATTCCACTCTTCCTTAAAATTAAAATGCTGTCTGTAAATGTGGAACAGGCAACCAAACCTCGAAGATATCCTGAATATCGTTCACAGAATGTATGAGAAAGATGGTATATCTAGGGTTGAAGTTGAAAGGGTTGTGAACACTTTCCCTAATCAAGGTAATTGATCCGCATCTTAGAGGTTTCTACCACTACATTACAGTAGGTCCAAAAAAGTTGTCATGAGCAGTTATTTTGTTAGTGTGTGGCTATAAAGAACATGTTCTTTATTTCGTGAACAGAAAAGAAAGAGTCACGGTTGCCTAATTATTTTTCTTGGGTTCGTATGATATGGTTTCAGTTTCATGCTTCTCCATATAAAATCCTATTTAATTACATGTTTGTGGTTATTATCTGCGGCTGATTTTAAGTAACTTGTACTTACCATCTTTTTACCAATGATAGAATTTTGAATGCATCATGTCTGAGATATCAGGGTTTGTTTATTTTTCATTCTTTTGTTGTTGTCAGCATTGGACTTTTATGGAGCTCTAAGATCACGTACTTATGACACATCTATTTTAAAGGTAAGTTTACATTTAGATCTTAATTATTGCTATACAATTTTCCTTTTCGATAAGGCAAAACTATAATTTTTATTTACTTTTATTAGTCAAATACTTACAGTAGGTTTAGGTAGTACAAATAATATCTATCTATCTATATCTATCTATCTATCTATCTATATATATATATATATATATATATATATATATATATATATATATATATATAAAAAAAGAAAAGAAAAAAAAAAAATTT
>Ga0099822_1009815_pt1 | contig 11980 bp, 10 predicted proteins | sample CowpeawhiteBW_FD_76839 | JGI IMG/M metagenome (GOLD analysis project Ga0099822, IMG submission 76839) | Root nodule microbial communities of legume samples collected from California USA - Cow pea white BW | ecosystem: Host-associated > Plants > Roots > Nodule | place: USA: California | collected... | reverse complement strand
TCACCAACAACCAAATACAACTTATATTCATTATATATCATACCCTGACCGTATTATGAGTATTCCATCCATTAAGCCCTCACAAGCATGTGACCCTATCTTGATACTTAACCTGATTAAACTGTACCAGCCACTACTACATTTGTATTTCAGCCATAAACCCTTATATGACAGATTTATTTTCCTATCTACCCTATAGTTTAAATATTATATCCTTAACCGCACTTTACTCTCCTCTCTTCTAGGTATCCAATTCATCTCTTTCCACTAATTCCTTCACACCTCTTCATGTCCACGAACTATCACAACAATCAGTCTGAACCAACCCAACCAAAACCCCAGAACGCCACTGGTGCAACGTTGCCGCCTGGCGGTAACCTGTCTTCCGCCAGGCAATGTATCAGACCTAGAAAATAAACCAATATCTGTTATGCCTGCCAACATTCTCATGCACTCCTTTTTCACTTCTCTCGTCCATTCTCTCTCTCCTTGGCACAAGAAATCCAACAATGCATTCCTCCAATTCAATACTAATTATATCCAGCAAGGATCACAAACAATTACTCCTCAACTGTACCCCAATTCCCGACCCTAGGGCACTTAGCCACTGTTTCATTCACTTATGCCTACTAATGCCTAAAATTGTAAATCATATGATATCAAAATCATTCGTTAATCATTACAGTTAGCTTTTCCATCTGTTAGAAATAGCCTAGATCACAAAAACATTGATTCGAGCCAAAACTTACTCGCACCGCCTGGCGGGTCACTCGCTAACGTCAGGCGCTTCATCCCAACCCAGAAATATGGTGCATCGCTTTGTGTCGCCTAGCGGCTGGGTATATGCCACCAGACGGTTCCTTCTCCAGGAACCCAGAATTGCAGAAAGTGGTATGAGCCGCCTGGCGGCTTTGAAGGCCCGCTAGGCAATTTCTGGAAAATTTCCAGAAACCTGAAATTGTATAGTTTTTAATCCAACAGAGGCGTCTAAATAAACATTCAATCATACATATATTTATGCACATATACATTAGCGAGTAAAACTCCCCTAACCTGGTTTCCTGGTTAAAAGTTTGAGCATTTCACTAAAGTTCCTCTTTGCTCACCCAAAGTCCTCTTAGTTCTTCCTCCAATCAGCCACAATTCTGCACTCAAACCTTACCACTCTCCAATTTTCGTGCTCTGCTTTCTAAGTACACATACAGGTTGCCAAAACCCTTCTCCTTACCTCACATTGGCCTTTTAAAGGTGTCTTAAAGCTAGGTAATAACACAAAAACGAATCCAAGGTTTAATGGTGATGTTTATTGTCATTCATTGACCCTTTATGATCCATTTCTCAACCCCCCCCCCCCTTGGCTGCTCATGCATCTAGGGTTTCCATTAACCTTTCAAATTCAAACCTAAAACCCAAAATGACAAAAATAAAGTTTAATTTGGGTTCTCCAAGGCTTGAACCCACAACCAGGCCAATGACAAGACAATGCCAAACCATCATGCTAATTCATGTTTCTTGCTAACTAGTATAATCCAAGTACTATTATTATTCCACAACATGAATATACATGTAAAAATATAAAATTCATGTAATTAACACATAAATGTCAAACATAGGACTCGAACCCAAGTCCTCTCACATAAGTAAAGCACTCTTAACCACTTGAGCTAGTACTTTTCAACATCATATAAGTTAGAATTAATTACCATAATTGCTCTCTCTACCCGCATTTATTAATTAATTATTTAATTAATTAATTAAATTTTGTGGGTCTTACAACATGCCTAGGAACAAATAATAAATATAAACAAAAGAAGATGAATATTCTTGACAGATTAAACACAACAGTATTTGTAATAACTTTCAAATACTTTTCTTTAGAACCATCTTATGCTGAAATTTATCTTCCAAAATTTATGTATTTTCAAAACGTATAACTCACCCTTAAACTTTTCTCTAGTTGAAGACGCCAAGTGAGTTCCTCCACTATTTTTTCAAGTTTTTCCTTAGCCTCTATAAGTGCACTAGTTTCTCTTGCAGCCTAGCAAATGGACACAATGTTAACTCCTAACAGAAAGAGAGACATTAAAGAATTAGGAATAATAAAGTGAGCTTTGTGGCTTTTTGTTGCTTTAACGTTAAGAAAAGAGTCATATAGTAGCAGCTTAATTGGTTTCATTTTATCATTCATAAAACTACTAAAAAGAAAAAAAGGATTGTGTGTGTCATATTATGGGATATTTTGTCCTTTGTTTAGTAGAAGATTTATTTTATGCCTACCACATGTTTCATATTAAAGACATGATTAATAAAATAAGTTAAAACATAAAATAGATGAAAAATGAAATTAAAAAGTCTTTGAAAATATGGCATTGATGCATCTCAAATTAGAAAAGCATAGGCAAATCTATGGTCTTTGTTTATTGGCTACTATCTCACCTACTGGTATTCATAGCAACTCAACAAAAATTGTGTATCACTACCATTTTATTGTCCAACCAACACAATTTTTATTACTTTTACAGTTACTTCATTCTCTCATTCATAGTGGCTAGTAAATCAACTAAAATATGCAATGAGATTCATCTCTTGTAATTGTTACACATAGTTAGATATTTTTAGTTAGTAGTTAGATAGAAAAGTAAATTCTCAATTATATACTCAACATAGTGGAAAGTAAATTATGATGTGAGTAGTTACAAAATTGAGTATTAAGCTTTAGATGATATAAGGTGCCTTTCTAAAAGTTTGCCTCTTTATCTCTTTCCACAAGATAAATAAAGCACTTCTTGGACATCGAAACAACCTCATCTTTCTAAGCATGGAACTATAATCTCTTGCTACCTGAAATGTGTGAGAAAAATGTATTAAGCAATATTATTGTCAAATATATAATAACCATCCATTGCTACCCTCACAGATGTACATAGCAACTATTGTTACATTTAATATTAAGCATGGGCATGAAATGTTTTTGATAGTATTTTGAGGTTGTGAAAGGAATAGTTGATGGAGTAGAGAAAATTGTGGAGATAGTAGAATGTGGAAGTTGTAGTTGCAAGGAGTATGTAGTTGTAGTAGTGAGTGGCGTGTTAGATGTTGTCTTAGTTCTTATCATACATCAAATGGTAGAGTACATGGGTGTTTATAGACCTATAGACTATTCTAGAAAAGTGCTAGCCATAACTTGTGTGGAATGTTCTATATTTTTGCCTATGTAGAATGTTCTTGATATTTTCTTCCTATCCTAGGCTTTTCTACTTTGTTCTAGAACATTCATTAAATTTCAATACTTTTATCTTAGGATTTTCTAGATTCTTCTAGAATTTGCATTACACTTTAATACTCCTCTTTGATGCAAATTCGGTAGCTCCAAGCATAGCGCGTAGTAGTTCAAACCTTGGTCTTGGTAACGCCTTAGTAAAAATATTTGCAATTTGGTCTTCTGTTGTGCAGTACTCGAGTCAGATCTTCATATTTGTCTCTGCTTCTTTGATGAAATGATATTTAATTGCTATGTGTTTTGTTCTACTATGATGTATTAGATTCTTCGTCATTGCGATAGCTGATTTATTGTCATGGTTGATTGTAGTAGGTCCATTTTTTTTCTCCCATATCGTCGAATATCTTTCGAAGCCATACAACTTGACTCGATGCTTCAATAGTAGCCACGTATTCTGCTTCAGCTATTGATTGTGCCACAGTTGCTTGCTTCTTTAATGCCCAAGAGAATATTATCGATCCAAGTGAGAAAGCATAGCCTGAGGTGCTCTTCATGTCATTTATTGATCCTGCCCAATCACTATCGGTGTAGCCAGTCATGCTTGGGTTAGTCATGATTTTGTACCATATTCCAAACTCATTTGTCCCTTATAGATATCTTAAAATTCTTTTTCCTACTCCATAATGAATCTGACTTGGTTTTTGCATGAATCTTGATAGAAGACTTATAGCATACATAATGTCTGGTCGTGTGGCTGTGAGATATAAGAGACTTCCAATCAAACTTTTGTAGTGTGATGCGTTTGCTTCTTGTGCTCCATCATCTTTTTGTAGCTTCGTTTAGCACCAATGGAGTAGCAAAAAGTTTACAATCATAAATCTTGAACTTCTTCAATAGGACTGCAATATATTTCTTTTGAAAGATAAATATACTATCTTCTTGTTGTTTCACCTCTATACCGAGGAAATAGTTCATCAACCCAAGGTCGTTCATCTCAAATGTCTTCATCATGTCTTCTTTAAATTCTTTCATCATCTCCAAATTGTTTCTTGTATAGATAAGATCATCGACATATAAGGAGACAATGAGGTGATACTGACCTTGTGCTTTAATATATAGTGTTGGCTTACTTTTGCTCCTCTTGAATCCTTGATCGATGAAGTATTGATCAATCTTGCTATACCATGCTTGAGGAGCTTCCTTTAGGCCGTATAAGGTCTTTTTTAGTCTTAGTGCTTTGCCTTCATTGCCTTTGTTGATCAAGCCTTGAGGTTGTTCAACATAAATCTCTTCTTCAAACACTCCATTTAGAAAGGCTAATTTGACATCCATTTGATATATATTCCATTCTCTTTGTGTTGCAAGGGCTATTACAGCTCTTATTGTATCTAGTCGTGTGACTGGAGCAAATGTCTCACTGTAGTCAATTTTTGGTTGTTGTGAGTATCCTTTTGCAGCCAATCTGGCCTTTTGCTTTTGTATAGTTCCATCAGGATTGAACTTTGTTTTATATACCCATTTCACTCTAATGATGTCTTTTCCCTAAAGACAGTTTACGAGCTCCCAAGTGTTATTCTTCTCAATCATTTTAACCTTTTATTCCATAGCATTGACCCATACTTCTTGTTTTTATGCTTCTTCATAGGAATTAGGCTCAATCATGGCTATATTGCAGGTTTTGTATATGTCTACTAAAGATCTTACTCATCTTGGAGTGGACTCTGGTGAAGAATCTTCTAGTTGTTGTTGTTGTAGAGGTGGAGAAAGCGTACATGAAGCTTCTGCATCTTTTTGAATTTCTTCTTGATATTGTTGCACTAGGACTAAAGTGTTGCTTTTAACAACTTTTTCTTCTTCCCAACTCCAAGAAGCATTTTCATCAACTTCAACATCTCGACTAATGACAAGCTTTTTTATTTATAGGTTGTAAACTCGATAGCCTTTTGATTGTGTGCTATATCCCAAGAATATTCCTCGTACAGTCTTATCTTCAAGCTTGTGTCTCCTTTGATCAGGAACATGTATGTAGCAGATAGATCCAAATACTCGTAGGTGTTTAGTTGATGGCTTTCTTCCACTCCAAGCTTCAATAAGAGTCTTGTCTTGGACTCCCTTAGTTGGACATCTATTTAAAAAGTAAACTGTAGTGTAGACTGCTTCAGCCCAAAAGGTGTTAGGCATACTTTTCTCTTATAACATTGATCTTGCCATCTCCATGACTGTGCGATTCTTTCTTTCTAACACACCATTTTGTTGTGGAGTATATGCAACTGTTAGTTGTCTCTCTATGCCTTCATCTTCGCAAAATTTGTCAAACTCGTCAGAGGTGTACTCCTTTCCATTATCACTTCTAAGTACTTTTATCTATTTTCCACTTTGATTCTCAATAAGGACCTTGAATTTCTTGAATATTCCAAAGGCTTCTGACTTTACCTTTAAGAAATAGACCCATGTCATTCTAGAGAAGTCATCAATGAAGAGGATGAAATACCTATTGTTGTGATGTGAAGGTGTCCTCATTGGTCCGCAAAAATTAGTATGGATCAACTCTAGTAAGTCTTTTTCTCTCCATGCTTTGTCCGTCAAGAATTGTAATCGATGTTGTTTACCGAGGAGACATCCTTCGCATGATTCATTATTCTTCTTCAAGCATGGAAGATCTCTCATCATGTTTTTCTATGCCTTAAAGCATAAAAGCTTTAAGGCATGTGTGTTGAAGTGGCCAAATCTCCTATGTCAAAGCCATGAGTCACCAACTTCTACCTTCATGGCAATATTAGTTCTAGGTTTGAAGCTTGTAGGAAATCTTCTATTTCTCTTCTCCATTTTTACTTGGCCAATTTCTATCTTTCTACTGTCATAAATTTTGGATGTATCTTTCTCAAAGTGAAGAGAATATCCATTCTCCATCATTTGGCCAATACTTAAAAGATTCTCTTTAAGATTGGGAACTAGTAAAACATCCTTGATGAATTTTGTACCTTTTTTATCTCCACCATGACAATTCCTTTGCCTTAAGACTCTATTGTGGCACCGTTTCCTAGTCGAACTTTGACATTGACAAATTTATCAATGTCTTTGAAAATGCTTTGATCTTTTGCCATGTGATTGCTGCATCCACTATCCAAGTACCAACTTCCTCCTCCGCTAGGAGATTCTTGATTAGCATAAAATAAGCGTTGCTCCTAATTATATTCTTTAGCAAAGTTTGTTTGATGCTTATTTTTTTTACGACAATACTTCTTTACGTGGAAAAATTTCTTGCAGTATTAACATTGAGGTTTTCCATGATGCCAACAATCTTTTTCCATGTGACTTGTCTTTTTACATATGCCACATGGGGGATATTTTCCTTGACGAGTCATAGGTAAGCTTCTAGAATTTTCTTTATTTCTATAAATTTCTCCTCTACTTTTATTTCCTTCATATTCTTTATTTTGAGACTGTAATTTTAGTTTTGATTGAAAGACATTTTCGACCGAGTCTTCTTCACATGCCTTTTCAATCTTTATTCATAAGCTTCAAGAGAGCTCATTAGTTGTGTTATTGACAATGTGGACAACTCTTTTGTTTGTTCAATCGTTGTTGCAATTGTATCATATTTTTGGGGAATAGAAATTAAAATTTCCTTAACGATTTTTTTGTTAAGAATAGTTTCCCCATAGGTTCTCATCTGTCTAACTATTTCCTTTATTCTAGAATAGTAGACCTTAATGGTCTCATATTCTTTCATTCTTATTAATTCAAACTCTTGTCTTAGAGAATGAAGTTTAACATTGCGTACCTTATCACTTCCTTGAAACTCTTCTTGTATTGTGTTCCAAGCTTGCTTTGCACTTGTGGCCCTTATTATTCTTGGAAAGATTGTGTCATCAACTGTTTGTTGAAGAGCAAATAAAGTCCTTGAATCCTTCTATTTGTTTTCCTTCAACTCCTTCTTTTAAGCTACAGTAAAAGTGAAAGTGTCTTTTGGAATAGTGAATCCCTCTTCTATCATGTCCCATAATTATTGGGAGCGAAAGAATGTCTTCATTTTGACACTCCAAAAATCATAATTTTCTCTTGTGAAAATAGGTACCGAAATTGATGATGTTTGATTGGTAGTGGCCATGGGTTGAGAAAATATTTTGGACGTAGTGTAGAATGGAATTATAGTTTGTTTGAAGTAGTTGAAAAATTTATCTACGCCCAATAGATGACTAAAGGTAGCTCTGGTACCACTGATAGTATTTTGAGGTTGTGAAAAGAATAGTTGATGGAATATAGAAAATTGTGGACATAGTAGAATATGGAAGTTGTAGTTGGAAGGAGTATGTAGTTGTAGTTGTGAGTGGTGTGTTAGATATTGTCTTAGTTCTTGTCATACATCAAATGGTAGAGTACATGGGTATTTATAGACCTATAGACTATTCTAGAAAGTGCTAGCCACAACTTATGTGGAATGTTCTCGATTTTTGCCCATGTAGAATGTTCTTGATATTATCTTCCTATCTTAGGCTTTTCTACTTTGTTCTAAAACTTTCATTAGATTTCAATACTTTTATCTTAGGATTTTCTAGATTCTTCTAGAATTTGCATTACACTTTAATAGTTTTACACAGACTAATATATTGCTTATTGAGCATTGTAAGAGAAACAACCAAATAACAGTTAGTAGTTGGCAGATGTTAATTAATTTATATTTTTATAGAGACAAATATAAACAAATATGCATTAAACAAAGTACACCCAATCTTAAACTTTTTTTCCTTATAGTACTTGAACCATACATATATAAACTGCATTTGTTGCATCACCACCCCTGCATTACCAACTCACAGATTTAATATAATCTCTCTTTATTCAACCATCCAATCTCTACTTTCCTTCCTACCGAAAGCCAAAGGAAGAATGAGGTTTTGTTCTTCCATCCCCTTGTTCTAGTGTGCTTTTGTTCAATTTTTATTAGTCTCAAACAACTAGAATCGAAGAACAAGATGGAACTCAACAATATTTTCTTATTTTCTTAATGTAAGTTGCACATACCCCCAAGGTTGAGCTTTGATACTCCCCATGGACATAATCTTCTTTCCTTTCAACCATCTGGTGTTGTTGATTCAATCTATAAAAATGATCCGAAATTGAGAAGTTGAAATTTCTGAATAAAATCAAATATAATCGAAAAATAATGTAACAGAAGAAAATATCAACTTAAGAAGAGAGGAAAATGCTTAGAAAAAAATGTCGCAAGAAGAAAGGAAGATTCGTTACAAGAATGGGTTCCATTCCAAGTGAATATAACTTGGAAGATACCTCAAGGAACTTGGACAAGAAAAGATGGCTCAAGGAAAGAAATGGGTTTTGCAATGCGCCAAATAGCTTGTCAAAATATATTATAAAAGTATAATATTTTAAAAATTCAGATTAAAATGTGTTGGTGGTTTGAAATAGACGGTAAATGTTATTTAATATTTTAAAATTCGTTAATGTAGTGGCATTTTAACATAACTGTCATTAAATAAGTGACGTTACAAATTAATTTTCCTGTAGTAGTAATGACTTTCTAAAAGGACTCTAATCAAGAAAAAAAATCCTCAAATATGTTCTTACTAAAATATTAACTTCTAATATTTTCTCTTTTAAAGAGATGCTAAGATTTATGGAAACGGAATATGTTTTTAATCTCTTAAATTTTAGTCAGAATTCAAATTAGTTCATCTTTGAAACTTTACAAATGTGTAGATTTAGTTTTTTTAACCAAAATTGTTAAGTTTATTTGACGTTTCAAATGCATTTCATGAGAACATTTGAGTTGTTCATACCATTTAACACATTTCCAATTCAATGTTAGTTGACAAACGCACTAAAAAAATGTTATTTAGCAACCGAAATTAGCACTACAACAAAAATGACTTTAGACAACATAACATATTTTTAGACCATAGTTTTTTAGGCGTGGTATAGGTGACTATAGTTTGTTAGACAACAATTTTTAGTACGAAAATAATTTTAAATCCGTTGCTTAAAGTCCTCACAATAGACAATGGTTTTTCAAGTTGATTTTAGACTTCACCTATATTTTTAGACCATATTTTTACTGGTTTTGCTCACATAGTTTAAAGCAACAATTATATAATCATGAGTTTTCATGATATTTATACAACATTTATAAAAATGTTGTTTATTTTATTTTTAGGCAACATTTATTTACTGCTGCCTAATTTAGTGTGGTCTAAACTACAAAATGTTGTAGTGTAGCGACCGAAAAAAGTTGGTTGCAAATTGTGACTTAAATAAATAGCAACCAAATAATGGTAGTCACAAATTAGTAACCAAAATAGAGACCAAATCAATATATTGTAATATTTATTCATACAACAACCAAAATAGTGATCCACTATTTTTGGTCGCTACATGCAACATTTTAGCCACCGAATTAGCGACCAAAATAATATTGTATTAGGCACCAAATAATTGTAATATGTTTAATATGGTAATTAGCAATTGAAATTATTTGGTCGCTACAAGTAGTATTTAGCTACCGAATTAGCGAGCAACATTTTTTATCACTAAATGTAATATTTTAGCTATTGAATTAACAATTAATTTTTTATATCACTAGATGTTCTGTTTTAATTATCGAATTAGGGATCGAAATTAATATTGTATTAGCCACCAAAAATTTATTAGTTGCTAAAATGTACTTAATATTATAATTAGCCACCGAAAATTGTTGGTCGCTAAAACATTATACTTAGAGATCAAATTAGCGACCGAAATTATTTGATTGCTAAATTTACAAACATAATTTTTTTTCCATAAAATTAATATAAAATATTTAATGAGGTTAAACTAACAAGCTAATAAATTTTAGATTAATATTTAGTATAAATTATAATTAACTAAATTATTTCCAAAATCTTAATTTCCTTCTTAATGATATCTAAAATAACTTTTATTGTTAATAAAATATTATAATATGATTAAAGGTTATATTTTTAATAATGAATGACCATACAAAATATTTATTTATTTACAAATAATTTTGTTACTACCTAATTAAGATATAATTAGAAACAAGTTTTTTATTACTATTAACTTATTCGTCAAGATATATGTGAACAACTCTTCACAATGTCTTCTTACCTCCTTGTCGAAATGTTCAAGATAGCTTTTGCTCCAAATCGATATAGAGAGTTTTGACGCTCAAGTAAGATGAAGTGTTCAAGATCTAGGTTTCCTTAACTTAATCAAAGTTTCCCATTTGTATGTCTTTAGCGAAACCATATCGTGTTGTCCAACGTAGATGCATTTAGAGGTAATAGTAGGTTGGGTGATTGATATGATCTCGAGTGTATATACAGTTACTATTATTTAAATTTAGAAATTAATTTTAAAGTGACTAAATTTTATAAGATTATATAATATACCAATTTGTCTTCTACAATTTCATTTCCTTTGTTTGATCTACAAAATTGATAGTCAAATTGAATTTCATTTCAAATTAAAATTGATAACCAAATCCTTTATTGCAAATAATAAAATTGTAATATATTACAAATATTTAGAAATAATTATATTATTATTTGATGTTTTAAAATTTAGATTATTTTTATTTTTATATAAAAATATAGGTATTTTTGTTGAAACAAATTTGTAACCTCCTTCTTCATAAAACATTTTGAGCTTGGCGCCATCTAATTTGTGTAACCTACTTTTCCATAGAACATTTTTACCTTGCCTCCATTCCAACTTGTCTAACCTCCTTTCATAGTTGTGTTCATTTCACCTCTCCTCTTCGATCCTTAATCAAACTCGCTCTCCCCAATCCTCTCCTTCCTTCATGGTTCGTTCTGCACCAAACCTCCATTCTCCAAACCCCTCTTCCTCATGGTCGCTGCTACATCTAGAGTGTGTCATCACTAAACCTTGCCCTAAGCTCCTTCCTTCATAGGGGATGTCTCGGTTTCCCTATTTGTTGAAGCACAATAACCATTTTTCCTTGTTTTCCCAAAAATTGCAAGCCCCAATGGATTTCTTGTCCTCTATTCTCTAAAAATTCTTAAGTTGTGGTCCCATAAATGGTGTGAAATTTCAAAACTCTTGCAATCCCTTGGTTTTCTGCATTATTGAGTATTCATAAACCTCGTAGCTCATAATCTTCCAAAACAGCTGATTATGAATAACCAATGTTTGGTCTTGAGGTTTGTTTTATGGCCATTCCTTATATAAGTATTTTAGTATGATTTTTCTGGTCAGTACATGAACTTATTCCATGAACTAATGAATTAAATAAATATAACTTGTTTTGTTGCTCACTTCCTATCATTAATATTAGGCTTAATTAGTAATTTAGTCTTCTAATTTTTTACTTTGGTTCATTTATTATTTTTTGGTTCAATTTATTCCTCCAATTTTTAAAAAAATGTTCAATTTGGTCTCTTTATAATTTTTTATTCAATTTAGTCTTTTTTTTTTAAATTATCTAACCTTGTCCTCTTTGATTTGAGATCAAATTAGTAATTAAATTTAATTAAAACTTATATTTACATGTTAAAATATTTTTTTGATAATTTATACATCAAATCACTCCACCTAAATATTATTTTTAACATTTAATTTTTTATACTATACCTAAATACTCAAATTCTAAACCTTCTCTTTTGATGGTTATTATATATATATATATATATATATATATATATATATATATATATATATATATATATATATATATATATATATATATATATATATATATTTTTATTTTTTATATTTTTT
>Ga0099822_1009809_pt1 | contig 11984 bp, 4 predicted proteins | sample CowpeawhiteBW_FD_76839 | JGI IMG/M metagenome (GOLD analysis project Ga0099822, IMG submission 76839) | Root nodule microbial communities of legume samples collected from California USA - Cow pea white BW | ecosystem: Host-associated > Plants > Roots > Nodule | place: USA: California | collected... | reverse complement strand
TGTGTGTGTGTGTGTGTGTGTGTGTGTGTGTGTGTGTGTGTGTGTGTGTGTGTGTGTGTGTGTGTGTGTGTGTGTGTGTGTGTGTGTGTGTGTGTGTGTGTAACAACTACAAACAAACAGATATTCACATACATATATTTATAAACTAAGATTCAACTACTCTGTATACATACATTAAGGTCGGATCCAGTCAGTTCTGCACTTGTAGTGACATCTCATGCTTTGTAGAGTGACAGATTAAGAGTGAAAACTCTATCACATACAAGATCAATTCATTGACACCTATGGTCAAGAAAAAACCCATAGGCTATGACCTCCTACTCCTCTCACCACATGCGCTATTCCTCTCTACTTAAGAATTTAAATGGTTATTAGAGCGTTAGGATAACTGCTAAGACAATCTCTACCTCAATGCATACACTACCACAATCACTGCCAATCCTCCTTAGGTTAGAATCAACCAATATCAACTCAGTCTCATAAACAATCTCATATCATAAACTCATCATTCATAATAATTAAAAAACTTCTATAACCATAAAAAAATACCATTCAAATCACTCAAGAATGCAAGTTCCAGGTCCGTACTTACTCGCCCAACCACTAACCTATGCTCGCCCAACGAGTAGCATTCGCCCAACGAGTAGTATTCACCCAACCACTAGCCTATGCTCGCCCAGCCACTGATCCAGGTCTGAAAGTTCCTAACTTGGAAATTCGTCCAACGAGTATTACTCGCCCAACGAGTTTGCGAATCTGCATAATTCTGCAGATCAGTGTTCTGCATAATTATGCAGATCAACTCATTTGCCCAAACAAGTAGGCTCGTCCAACGAGTAAGCAAATCTGCACAATTTTGCAGAAACTGATTTAAGCAAAATTATACCTATTCAATCAATCCATACAACTCTAAAATCTCTACAAAGACCATTCAAGTATCAAACATTAATTTTATCAAAATATTCACACCAATTATATCCAATTGCACCTATAACATACATTTATTCTCAAATAATCGTTTTCAAACATCACAACCCAGTTTACATATCAAACACATAAGTCAATTACAGAATAATCATATAATAACATTTCTAACAGATTTGTGAGACATGATAGATATTAGCTTCCCTTACCAGGTATCGTGCTTAAACAATTATATCAACGTCAAACGTATCTAACTCCACAGGATGCTCTATCTACACATAGAAACATTACAAGACGATTTGGACATACCATTATGATCACTGATCCGCAGAAACTCATACTGATAAATAAAATGACGCATGCAAGCGAAATATGGCTTACATGCAATAGAAAATATAAAAGACCAAAAAAAGAGAGCGAAAACTTAACTTACGCGAATAGAGGAAAAACTGAACGGTCCAAATTAAATAGCTCACCGAGAGGATTAATCCTACAATCTCGGTTATTCAATCAGACGACCAGAAAGATAAAATACTTAAAGAGAAGCTAGAGAACTATAGAAAAATAGATTTTAAAGAGATGATGTATTTTAAAATAATAAATTTCGTTTATAAAGATTCTATTTATACCAAAATATTTTAATATTAAAATAATTAAGTTTCACTATTTTTAATCCACTATCACTTTTAAAATACTATTTTCTAAGATTTTACACTTAAGCTACAGAAATTTCAAAATGAGTTAGGTTTAAATCAACTCATGTTTTAGTTATTAGTTTGTCTCGCGATCGTTTTCATAAAATAATAATAAATAAATTTTAAAAAAATAAAAGTAATATTTATTTAAACCTATATCTGCATTATAATTTATATTTATTTGTTTGAAATAATTATATCCAAAATTTAAATTCAGATATAACTTAAATTTTTAAAATAAATAGTTATTTTTTATCTTTTGTATAATTTTTAATTGAACAAAAAGATCCGTTCATCTGTGATAAGGTTAGACCAAGTCAACAAAATAAATCAATAATTATATATTTATATATATATATATATATAATTATTTATTTCAGTACCGTATCTATATGTAACTCTAAAGTTGTTGTGAAACTGGAATTGAAATATAGTTAGAATAATTACTTTAAGAAAAAAACAATTCTAAGAGATTGATATAGTTAGAAAAAAATATGTACATAAAATTATTATGACTGATAATTGTTAAGTAAAAAACTAAGTAAACTAAATACCACACAATCAAATATATATATATATATATATATATATATATATATATATAAAAGGATTTAGAACTTCGATACTGAAATACGTCTGTATTAACCTAATAGCACATAATTCATCAATCATTTTGGTTTTTCTTATGAAAAGAAACTCTCACACTTATCCTTTTCCTTTTACACTTTCATATTTTGACCCTATTATTAGCGAAAAATAAGAGCGAAATAAACCAACTCATCAGTTAAGTAAAAAATATTAAATTTTAGTTTCTTTAACAAAATTTTTAATTTAGTTTTTTTAAAATACTTATCAAATTTGCGATTTACTCTTTTTAGAGAAGTTAGTTTTTACTATGTGTTAAAGTATCACAAAAATAACAACATGAAAGTATGATCCCAGATATTTTTATTTTAAATTTAATATAACTTAAAGTAAAAAATATTATAATTGAAAAAATAATTGAAATATTTCATTTACAAATAAAAGTCACAATTTTAATTTTATAATTTATTTATACGGGCATTTTTTTTTTTTATAAATCAAGAAGTTGGGAGGGTTGATGATTATAATCTAAATGAAATTTAATTAAAAATTGTATGGATATTTTGTTGAGGCAGAATAAAAAAAAAAAACCTGTTCCCGGTCTCACTAGAGATCGTATTAAAATTTAGAACCAAGTGCGAATAGTAGTATTAGTCATAAGGAGCGATGTGCCAGAATTTTTATTTATCGTTTATATATCTATAAAACAAAAATAAAAACCCTTTCACTAACACAACAATAGTGTCGTTGCCAAAAGAAGAAGAAGAAGATCGAATCGGAACTCAAGATTTTCTTTGTCTCTCCACAACAAATTATGGTTCTGAGGAGGAAGAAGATGGAGCAGCGCTTCACCTTCTTCTTCTGCTGTTGATTTCATGGCCACCTCCCAGTCCCAGCATCGCTGCGTTTTCGGTATCCCCTCCCTCTCCTTCTTCGGGTTGTTATGGTTATCGAGTCTTTGGACGTTGAAGATATGAGAAATCGAATTAGTTTTATCTTTAAATTTTCTATCTTTGTGGCTTCTTGTTATTGCAACCTTTAATGTTGTCGATTTCAATCAGATTGGAATTTGTGAAATTCATGCACTTTGGTTGTTGGGTTGTGACAATTGTTGTGATTTTGTTGTAGTTGGGAATATACCGTATGATGCCACAGAGGAACAGCTTGTCGAAATCTGCCAGGAGGTTGGTCCAGTAGTCTCATTCAGGTAACTTTGAAAAAAGTTAAACGCATGTCGCCGTTGATGAGTATTTTTTTAGGTTTATTTTATTTGTTACAGCAATTCGTATTTTCTCCCACCCTGGGCATAGGGGATTAGTTTCTCTACAAACACTTACAGTAGAGAAAAAATGTGAGAAAAATGAAATAAGTTTATCCCACAAGTTGAGGTGTATAAGCTTCTCTTCTTAGAAGATCTTATGAAGAAATTTATGCAATCAAATCAATAGTTATGGCTAAAAGTTGCTTTCCAAGTCTCTTTCAAGGGACAAGTTTCATTATGAGATTTTTTGTGTAAATTTTTGGAATTTCCTTTTGCTTCTTGACCAATGCTTTATTTGGTTGAAGACTTGAAGCATTCCCATCTTTTATCTGCAGATTAGTTATTGACAGGGAAACTGGGAAACCAAAAGGTTATGGATTCTGTGAGTATAAGGATGAAGAGACAGCTTTAAGCGCTAGACGAAATCTTCAGGGTTATGAAATTAATGGTCGGCAATTACGTGTTGATTTTGCCGAAAATGACAAAGGGACTGACAGAAATAGAGAACAGGTTAATTATCAAACTTTATTGAAATAGTGACTAGTTATTCTTCCGAATCTTTGCCATGTTTACTTTAAAAAAAGCACCGAGTCACCATTGATACTGGTATTCACCCAGACATTCATGAGTAATTGGACATACGTTGTCTCATTTATATTTATATTTATATTTTTCAAAATGCAAAGTTTAAGCAATGTGAAACCAAAGGGAAAATACCTATTAACTTATACAAATATTTTGTTTTTCTCACATTGTTCAATTTCTTTTACTAGTTTTATTTTTGACCAATTAAATCATGTCACCCAAAATCATGTACTGGATGTTGGTTTATTACAGATTAAATTGCTTATTTTTCTTTTTTGCCACAGGGTCGTGGCGGGCCTGGAATGTCAACAAATGTTGGTTAGTTGTTTTCCTATAGCTATTATTTTATGCTGTAATAAATAATCTTGCACATATAATCACTGCATTGCCTTTTTCGTCCTGTGTTTTTCATTTTCTCCTTCTCTGTATTAAAGACCCTCAGAAACAAGTTGGTGGCCCAGCTGGGGAAGCTGTTCAGCATCAGCCTATTGGTCTTCATATTGCCATAACAGCTGCAACTGTTATGACAGCGGCTCTAGGCGGTGCTCAGTTTGGTATTCAGTCAAATCAAAATAGTTTGCAGAGTCAGTCAGCATTGGCACATGATCCTTTAACTCTGCATCTGGCCAAAATGTCCAGGAGTCAGCTTACAGAGATGATATCTGAACTCAAGGTAACTATTGGTTATAGGTAACCTCACTTTCCTAGACAACCTTCTCTTTGGTTGAAGATTTCGTTCTTGTTATGATGGCAGGGAATGGCTACACAAAACAAGGATCTGGCTCGCCAGCTGTTGCTTTCAAGGCCACAGTTGCCCAAGGCTCTTTTCCAGGTGTGTACTTTTCTCCTATATCAATTCCCCTGGAAATTTGTTCTACCACAGCATTCTTTTATAACAAACTTGTCACCTTTTAGTTTCTACATGTGCTCGTATGATATAGATATTCATTATGGCAGCTATACTAGAAAGTTCACTGATTTGACCACATGTGACTGTTAGAAATGAACAAATGAGATGATGCAAATTAAGATAGTTGAGTGGTAAAATGACTTTTTGGATGACCTCTTCTCATTTTTTCAACTTAAATACAGCTGAGCTGAGTGTTTTTTTTTTTTCTTTTTGTATTATACTTGATTCATAGCAGTTTTGTCTGCTTCATGGAACTGGAATCAGGGTATGTCTGGTAGGGAGATAAATAACTTACTTTTTCTGTCTTTTGCTACAACTTTTTGGAGGAGGGGAGGTATAGTTTTTGTTTTGCACTAATTGGGAGTCCAATCCATTTGGAGACTAGAGTAGGAACATTTGACAGGACATAGTTTGTCTAAGACATATGCTATTTTTACATGATTTGCTAATTTCGTGGCCTTTTTCTTGTCATTTTACACTTTGTAAGTGGGAAAAGTCAGCCTACTATTTACCTCCAAAATCATGATTCATAATAGAGTCAGTCATGGCTGTGTAGGTCATGGTTACATGGTATGGTAATAATACTTGGCTCCTGCTATCAACATTTTCATTATGTTTTCTTTTGAAGTATTGCTTAACCCTTATCCTTGACTTGTTATTTCTCCTTCCATAGAATTGCAGTCTAAAAGAAAATATATCAATGTTCATTGTGTGGGCTGTAATTTAGAAACTTTCAATTTTGCGTGCTACTTCTCTTTATTTTGACAATTACCGTCTAGCTGATCTCTTTTTCCTTCGGTTACACTTTGTGATGTGTTCTATACAATCCACAATATTTTCAACTCTCCAAAAATGTTACCTTTGGGGATTTTTGTGGATCTATTTATTTGTATATATCAATGATTTGGATAATTTCTTTGACCATTATGTTCATAATTTTATATGCAGGCTCAAATCATGCTAGGAATGGTGTCTTCTCAAGTGGTTTGTTTCGCTATCTTTCTGCTTGATGTTCATTTGTTTTATATTTGATGCCAAATCTCTGTCATTTGAGACTTATAATTTGATTTAGGTTGCTATAAATCCCACCTTCCGAGGCTGTGAACTGAACCTTTTAATTTGTAAATTACAGCTAGTGTGTTCTGGAACAATTGGAAGCAAATAACAGCTAATATTTTTTCATTACGTGTTTTATATATCTCCTTGTGGAGAACAATATGTTTGGGCAGGCTGAGAAAGAGAAAGGGAATAGACTTTATTAAGCAATTGATTATCTTTCTTGTCTTGGTAGTAGGAGTTATCTGGAATTGATTTCATGGAAGCTGTATACAAAAATTGTATTGGAGGAATTTGGGTAACAAATATTCCGAAACTGGAGGTCTCAAGATTAATAATTTACCATTAATAAATAAAGCTCAAATAACTAAAACAACTTAAGGAAAAGACGTGGAAGCTCAGTTGCTGACAAGCTTTAAAATACTTAATTATTAAATTAATAAGATGACTCTAGGACTTATATAACATCAACTGAAGCAACACCAAATAGCTCTAAACCTATTACGATCATTTAGGGTTTATCTTATATCAAATTAACGTTAAACTTATATTAGACTACTGAGACTTTTGTTCCTTAAGCTTACTCCTTCTAGATCATTAATTTTTTTTTTGTCATGATAATTATTGCAGTTACAAATGCCAAACCTTAGGCTGGTTTCAGATCAACCCTCACAGTCTATAACGAATGAAGGTCAGCTGGGTCAACCACCATTGGTGCAAACTCTGCCCGGCCTTCCTCCTCATGGACAGAGCAAATTGCAGTCTGGTTTGACACCTTATGCTCAAGAAGGCCAAGTCAGCACCATACTTCATAATCCTCTGGCTCCTAATCAATTAACTGCTCATCCAAAGCCTCCTGTGCAGCCCCGAATTCCCATTCAACAACATCCAAACAACCTTGTACTGCCTGGAACTTTGTCAGGGCAGCCTAATTTACTGCTTCCTTCTGTGCGCCCAGGTTTGGGAAGTTTGTCCGTCAGGCCTCCAATTCAACCCACAACTTCAACTGCTCTAAACCAGCAAATGCATGTCTCTTTGCTACAAAATTCTACACATGTTGGAAACTCAACTGTTGGACATAATATTCAAATGGTTCGTCCAGATGCCAACTTTCAGGTGCCAAGTTTTGCTTGTTTTGTAGTTCTTTTACGTTGAGATATGGGTCTTTAAAAAAATTTCCATGCATTAAAAGTGAATATTAGGATATGCTGCTTTAGCGCCACCTTTCTTTTCATGGGATGATTATTCTTGCCTTCTGCACTTTTTTATTGCTTATTATTATTTTAGTAGTCATTTGTAGTAGAGAAAGAAAGTAGATGTCTGTAGCACAGGATATCAGAAGTATAAAAACTAGACAATAGGAGAAACCCACATTAACCAAGCAAAGCTTTCCGTTCCTGCAATTCTGTCATAGAAGAAACGTTTTATTAACACCATAAGGATGCCTGATATATCAGTATACCCCATCAAAGTGCAGATAGAATATTTGTCCTTTTTGGCCTATATGGGACATATTTCTGCAGCAATACTTGGCCATGTGTAAAATTATGAGTTTGTCCGCTCCCATCTCATTCTAACCATGATAGACTGATTTTCCCAACAAGTTGGCTTGTTTTTCCACCCTGAACTCTCAACTTATAAGCTTAACAAATGACGCTGATTAATGTATTACCAGTCAAGCCAAACACTTGATTTTGGAGGGAGCTATATCCTTCCTAAGTTGCTAGAGCAGGGTTGCAAGCTGAATGATTTCAGATTTTAAAATGAAAATATTAAAGAATCTAACTTCAGTACCCCTTTTGTATTTTATGTTATAAATAGGTGGGGTACTTCATCCCTTTAGTTTTTTTCCCTTCTTATTTTCTTTAGTTTTTTAGGACTTTCAATCCTCTTGCATTTGTATATTAATGAAGAAAAAATCATCAACTTACTATTGAAACATCATTGACATTTTGTAATGTGTTCGCATTTTTTATCGTACATAGAAATGTCCAGTCATTGGTTGAGCATAATTCCCTTTATGCTCTCAAATTGAGATGCTATGTAGCTGGTAATGTGTAGAAGTTTATTTTCTCTTCACTTCTATGTTTTATATGCTCATATTTTTAAATAATGTATTTACCTTTATTGAAACAGCCTGGTCCCTCCATATCGTCATCTACTTCTCAGTTGTTGAGTAAAGGTGATAAATCTTCTAATATAACGTATTCAAACATGCCTTTGGGAATGGAGAAAACAAACATGGTTCGTGATTCTTCAGAATCTTTTTCTCGCCCATCAAAGCTCATGAAATTGGATGAGGGAAGGAGTACACCTCTTTCTACTGGGATGTCAGACGTGCCTGTCAACGATGGACCATCTCATAATCTTGGAAGAAGCTCGTTGCCTGTACATGCTACTCCAAAAGCAGAAGGGCAATACTCCGAGCTACAATCTTCTCAGGTATGTGTGACTTGGTGATTGATTCATTGATGAGATGTGAAGGTGAATTATTTTCTTATGAATTGATCGAATAATTCATTATTATTTTTTGAGTTTGGATGCAAAAGTTGTTGTAAATTCTGTATTTTGAGTAGTCTTTCAGTTGGTTGCTAAAAAAGTTAGTCTAACCTTAAAAAGGGTGCCTAGAATATACTTCAGAATTGTTTAATGTTGCCTGTTTTCTAAATAAAGTTTGAAATTTGCATAGATTATCTGCGAATGGTTAGGTACACTTAATTGGGGTGCATCTAGTGGGAACTGACCTTTCAAATTTGCCAATTATTTGACATACACAATCATTATTGCTGTAAAGTTTCCTTATCTTTTAGTTTGAACTTTGAATATCATCACTAAGGGAAAAAATTATGCTCAATTCATGCACACGGCCAAGGAACCATTGTGTTTCTCTGATTTTTGGCGTCTGAACCATCTTTAGATCATAGCCTGCTAACCACTAATTGGCACGGAACTAGAGATTGGTATAACGGATCATGTGTACTTTAAGGATCATGATGACATGACTCTGGCATGGTTACAAGCTTGTAGTCTGTAATGATCTGAATTCCATATTAGGAGAGGTTTTTGTGCATGGTTAGTGCAAAACGCATCTTATTATTCAAACGATCGCATGTTTAGTCCCTACCTTTTTGGGTAGCAAACCTTTGCCTGAAAATACTGCTTTTAAATGTTTCATATTTACATTACTTTTACTGTTTCGAATATTTTGTTTTAATTCTTTTTACCACAATGGACCATTGTCTTGTTTGATTACCGTAACCGGTCGTTCTGGATATATAATCATTATTTTTGTTTTCTTTACTCATCCCAGCTTCCTCCTGATGTGGAGTCTGTTTTGCTGCAACAAGTATTGAATCTGACACCAGAGCAATTGAGTTCCTTACCACCAGAGCAGCAACAACAGGTCATTCAGCTCCAGCAGGCTCTTCGGCGAGATCAGATGCAGCCCTCATAACAAAGAGGGACTCATGAACAGTTCAGATAGCAACAACTTATTGTATACTAGCATTTGCTGTAGATTAGATTCAGAATATTAAAATTCTTTCTACTACTATTGCTTCTTTTGTAATTTGTTTTCTAGTTCATTGTCCAAATAGTTGATGTAGCATTGAGGAGATCCAGATGGGCCCGTATTTAATCCCTTAGAAGAGATATATTGTACAATAATAATTTTGGCGATATTTTTTTTGCTGTTGGCATATGTCTAGTGTGGGCTGAATAACTTTGCCTTGTCGTTGGAGCTATTGTAAGCATGTGCCGCATGCGTATATGCTTGAATATGTTGTCTGCACTATGTATTATCGCTGATCCACCTCAATTTAGACAATAAGATGTCTAAGCTCAATATCCAGCATATTAATTCTCATTTCAATAATTTTCCTTGTTTCGTTTTCTTTATCTTTTGTTCTCTTAAACCGTCTTCCTAATCTAATCCATATACTAAAGGAAATTAAGTTTACCATTTACACCATACAATACTCAGTACAGAGCAATTGGCAGGTCTTTAATCATGTATCAGTCGTTTCGTTCTACATAATGTGGCATTGTGACTGTAAACGGTTGGGTTGTCATTGACAACGGTGAACAATATTGCACTTGAAAGAAATGCTTCCTACTTTTCGGAGGGGATAAAAAAGAAATCAACTTGAAGGCATGGATTTTTATCAAATGGGTTTTTCCCGTGGCACTGAATTATGCTCGATTTTACTTCTATAAGATTAGTGTGTGTCTAACATTTGTTCTTTATACTAATACACGATAATGAACTAATTAGTTTATTTGAAGATCCTTGATTGCCTTATCAGTTGTCTTTCCTTTTCCTGTTCAAAACTTTTTTTTCCTTTAGCACATGCAATTTGCAATAAACCGATGTAAATCATTTTGTATATATGTCCTCGAACAAGCTGAGGTAGAAATTATGCCATTCGTAAATTTCAAAATGTATAATATAAGCTAATTGACTCGTCGGCAAAAGAAAACTAGTAATCCCTGTGGCCCTAGTACTATTTTGTTAATAAAACTGAGGAATCCAAACCACACCACATGAGTAAAGTCCACACCAGTAAGAGGTGGAATCGCTTTGCGATTAGGAATGAGGAGTGGCTTAGTGGGAGCACAGGCTATTATACATGGAAATTTCCCCAATGGGAGTTTTGGGTACCAAGATAAAAGAGAAAACCAAACATTGACCTAGAAACCAAGTGGCCAACTTTGCAATTGCAGGTATGCTCAACTTAAGGGTATTCAAGAATAGATCTGAATTAAGAGATATCTGCGGTAGCCTGCAAATTGTACAACTTCTGTATAATGTGAGCATCAATCCACCACTTGAGAATTGCCATTTCTTTTAGTGGTACACTTTGTACTTTTCTGCAACAATTAGAATCTGAAATTAGATGGACATAATGAAAATACATTCAACTACCCAAAATACATGATTTTAAAGGGCAAAGGGATAATGAAAATTTTGAGACACATTCAAATCCAGGCAGTAGTCAATACAAACAGTCATTAGCTTCAATTAGGAGAGACAGTGAGTAGATATGATAATATTTTTAAACCACCTGATTCAAAACAGAAAAAACTACCCAACATTTGAATCCTCAAATAACTAGAAATAAGTTTACACTTGCCTACTTAATTCTAAGTACTAGAAACATCCATTCAATAAGCTACTGCAATGGGTGTTTCATTGAAATTCCAGTAAATGTGTGCAACAGAGAAATGATCAACGCAGTGAAATAATCCACATTATGATGATTGAATAATTTTGGAAATACTCTCGTGTTGGTAGAACAACATCAAACAAAAGCCTAATATGTTCAATCTTGTCCTTTGAACTGTAAAAATCAAACCCTCACATTATGATTATTGAATAATTATGACTCGATTTTGGAAATACACTCCCGTTAGAAGAACATCATCAATTGAAATGCCAATATCCCATCACATTCATTAACTATTAGTCCACGGGTGAATAAAGGAAATCCATTCCCTTTTCAACTATCTCTCTACAGCCACAAGCAACATACACACAAGAGTATGAGTTCGACATGGATCCTTTAGATTCTTAAAAAGGAACACAGTTAAAAATGACCTTAAATTTAACTCATACATTAATTTTTATTATAGTCATAAACCCCAACAAACAATTATATATAGAATAGAAACTGCATTCGAATTAAATTCACAACAAGGTACACCAGCAGCAGCAGCAATGAAGTCATGGAATTACAACAATAATAATAAAAAAATAATAATCACACATACAATACAAGAATTGCCGTGTGGTTAATTTACAAAAGAACCTCAAAGAATTGAAAAGAACCAATCATGGAACCATACACAAACCCCATAAAACTAAAAAAGACCGAACAAGACGGAGAACCCCAACAAGATGAGCCACACAATGTGCACCAAAAGGAGAGCCTGTCCAGGAATCGGTGCCGATCCCCCATTCCCCTCTACA
>Ga0099822_1009807_pt1 | contig 11985 bp, 8 predicted proteins | sample CowpeawhiteBW_FD_76839 | JGI IMG/M metagenome (GOLD analysis project Ga0099822, IMG submission 76839) | Root nodule microbial communities of legume samples collected from California USA - Cow pea white BW | ecosystem: Host-associated > Plants > Roots > Nodule | place: USA: California | collected... | reverse complement strand
TAAGCCAATAAAATTAGATCGTTTTATCATACATGGTATAGTTTACCTAGTAATTTCATTAACCTTAAAAGAGACAAGGGAAACTCAAACTTGTACGAGGAGTGATAAAAGATAAATGCAGATGAAAAGTGCTTTTTCTTTTTTTTTCGTTATTTCGAAGATGTTAATGGACTCAATTACTTAATCAATTTCCTTAGGAAGATGTCTCTGAATTTGCATTGTATAGTCATCCCACAAATCAAAGTCATAGCCGAACAAGATTTGTTGTTTCGAACACGGGGTGTAACTATCTACCTAGGCTAGGAAAATCTTAGACACAATCTTGAGTTCATTATTTTCTCACGATCCGATGTTGTTTTTGCCCCATTGTTGAAAGGTAGCATAGGTCAACTTAATTGTGCTCTCGTGCGATTCTAAAGCAACACCTCAGATATCAATATACCACAAATCTAGTACATGTATGCACGCTACAACAACAACAACAGTAATGTCCTTCTTCTATATCTACTTTTCATCCCACAATTTCTGTTGGTGAATCATCTTCACCACTAACCACATCCCAATATAAAACTTTTTAACTTCACCACAAAAAGATTCTACGTAAACTTTTAGTCTTTAAACTTCGCCACTAATCCCTTTTTCCGATGACGTCAGTGTCCAAAAGCTGTTATATATCACAAAGGCTACACTACACAAAGCATGATTTACTTTTGTCACAGTTTATAGCAAATCACTTCAAAAGATCAATGACATTCTCGCCATATCCAAAAAAAAATATTTTACTCTTGTTAGTGTAAATGTACTTGACGTATATATATATAGAAAACCATTTTTGTGAAATAAGAAATCTACTTCAGAAATGAAGTCCTTGAGTCTAGGATTGTTATTCACTGGTCCCAAATTATACATGATGGATCGCAGACCGACAACTAACTGATGATGATGCTAAATCCAAAGATGAATAACTGAGTTCACACCCTGCAACCACGATCTCTGCTGGATGAAGAATACCATAATGCAATGCACATTTAATCCTAAACATTTGTCAGCAACACGAAAGATACATAAAGTCCTTTCTATTTTTGTTTTCCTGAAAGAAGAAAAAACATTTACAGTTGCTAACTCACATGTCGTATTAATTTGTGAGGTGTGAGTGCGTGCATGCAGTAGAAAGTTAGCCAAGAAAAAAGTTATACATGACGCTGATAGGTAGTAAATACCACATCTGCATGATAGCAGTGAGGTAGCTGGAACGATACACGGAAGAACAAAATAGTAAATAGTATAAATTTACCACCGTTTCTGTGAAAATAGAAAACCCTAGAGGGGTTATGATAATGAAAAATAAATAAATAAATAAAAGAAAAAAGAAAAATGTAAAAGGAGGTAAGCAAGAAGAAGTGGGCATCCACTTCCACTTCTTCCACTCAACAATCATAGGAAGATAACATGACGTTGTCGTTGCCTATCCCAACAAGGTTGTAAAGGTCTCGGTCGCACATTCCTCCACGTGGCAGAGACCCATTGCTCCATGAAGTTGTTAAAATGACAAACCACCCCATCGCTTGTTGTATTAATGCCCACTTCACCCAAACTGTTAACGAATTAACGTGGCTGCCCCTATATACCTCACCCCACTACTGTTATTATTATTGCACAAAAGAGCCAAATCCCTGAATGCTTAGAGAGAGAAAGAGTGATAAAGTGGAAGAAGAAAAGAACAAGAGTTAAACTCGAAGATGGTGTTTGAGGAAACTGAACTCAGGCTCGGACTTGGACTACCTGGGAATGGAGCCACTGCAACTGAACCACCACCAGCAGCAGCAGCAGCAGAAGGAGTGAGAAAGAGAGGTTTCTCTGAAACTGAGACTGAAACAACCACCGTTGATTTGAAGCTTAACCTCTCCCCAAAGGAAGTTTCTTCTGCTGATGGAACAGATCCACGTAATAAGCCAAACACTTCGCCTAAGGAGAAAACCCTTTTGCTTCCCGATCCCGCCAAACCTCCTGCTAAGTAAGTACTACTGCTATACAACAAACCAATAATTTTTACACAAACTTTAGTGGTTTTATGTTGTTACTGCCTTTAATTCTTCTTGTATATGGAGACTTGTTCCTGCTAATTTTCTATCTGTAACTTTTTCATTATGTTTCATGGAGTTAAAACACGTAAGTTTAATAAGGATGTTTTTATCGGTGTTTATATTAATGATATGGTCAACTTGAGGTGTCTGAATAGAATTTATAGAAGGAAGTAAAAACCAGTGACTAAAAATTTTCACTGTAAGAGAGAATATGAAACTGGATCTACAAAGCAATAATCTTTTGATGTAATAACATAGAAAAGTGCATAAGCATGAAGACAAATAGAGTTAGTGATAGTTATGAATATGATGAATAAAAAAATTTTAGGGAGCAAGTTGTGGGATGGCCACCAGTGAGGGCTTTCAGGAAGAACATGTTTGCAGCACAAAAGAAGATGGTAGAGGAAAGTGAGAAGAATAACAGCCCTAATGCAAGCTTTGTGAAAGTTAGCATGGATGGAGCACCTTATCTCCGCAAAGTGGACTTGAAGATGTACAACAGTTACCCACAACTCTCTGATGCCTTGGGAAAAATGTTTAGCTCTTTCACCATTGGTAACTATAATTAACCACTCATTAATTTCTTTCTTTTTCCCTTATTATATTGAAGCAACAAAAGATATGGATCTTAAATTTAATTATCCATGCATGTGAACATAATAAGATTGAACGGTGTGGTGTTGATATATTGAAGGAAATTGTGAATCCCAAGGCTTTAAGGATTTTATGAATGAGAGCAAGTTGATGGATCTTTTGAACAGCTCTGACTGTGTCCCAACCTATGAAGACAGGGATGGTGACTGGATGCTTGTCGGTGATGTTCCATGGGAGTAAGTTATCTTCCACTTCATCTACCCAAATTATTTATATAATTATTTCACCTTCTAAAATAGTTTCAATAAGAAAGAAAAAGAAAAGAGAAAATAAAACCACAAAAACAAGACAGGAACTTCGTATGCACATCACATTGTTATTTCAAACAAGTCCTTATCCAATAAACTTTGCGTAAAAAAATGTGCATGTTTTAAGGAAATTATGTGTGATCATCTCAATTTTTTTAATCATGTCCATGTGCATCAGAATAAGCATTCCTCTTATTATGCTATATATATATACAGATTAATAGTGCACAACCTTCACATTAAAATATATGTATTACCAGAACAGAAAATTTTCTCAAGTGTTTCCACATATATATTTAGATTACTTCCTAATTCTCAATTATTGTATAATTTAATTAATAAATAACATGGACTAATTTGTTTGTGTCAACCAGGATGTTTGTTGAATCATGCAAGCGTTTACGTATCATGAAAGGAAAGGAAGCCATTGGACTGGGTTAGTATCTTAATTTATTTGATGTACTTTTACTTTTACTTACTCTTTATACAAAAAAAGAAACCCTACTCATTACTCATGATTCCATGTATATATAATAATCAATATCCCTCCATTATGAAATGAAAATGGTTTTGTTGTTGTGTCTCAGCACCAAGAGCCATGGAGAAATGCAAGAACAGGAGCTAGAGCAGTAATTAGCATAACCTGTTCCAGCATCGCTAGTGGTGGTTGACTTAGTAACTGCAGACACGGATGGAAAGAGCAGGGTGTTAAAATATAGTTAAATGTGCATCATTATTATTATTATTATTATGGTTTGTTATATAATATTATTTCAAACAAAGCAGTGAGATGTCTAAGTATAAATTATGAACACAAACGATAATCACTCTAAATTATGTTCCAAGACTTTCATGTTTCTTTAATCGTTGTGTGCTTGCGTAATAAGTTTAATAAGTTGTTTGTCTTGTAGTTATATATTTTTCATTTTCTACTTTTCAACTTGTCCTTTTTTCTTCTCCGCCATCATTGATTCCTTGTATTCATCAAATTTTTTATTTGTATAATATTAAATTGTATTGCATGGATGTTAGTTTTTGTTTTAGGTCTAGAATGGAGTAGCCAGTACTTGAAATGTTCCCAAACATGCTAGATTGGAAGACAACATCATGTGCACGCACAAAGAGCATTTATGCATGTCTATATTCATATCAGTTCACTTTATTATTCTTTTATATATATTTGTGAAGAGTTATTATCATCACTATATACAAACTTCTTTTTATACAAACTTCGTTTTATGCCACCTATTTATATGTCTCCCTTTTTTTATATAAATTATTATTGTGAGATTGTATAATTAGTACCACTCATGACAGTTTTCTTAATTTAATGACTCAACAGTACTTGGTTGGATTAATATAAGGAGAAATTGAATTAATTAATACAAAAAATTCATAACAAATAAAGAATTAGAGAAAAAAATATATGATGAAACTAGATCGATAAAGAGAAAAATAGTATTATTAAAATGTTATATAAATATAGTGTATGAATAATATAAGTCTAATGTAAACTGTCTTGCCTCTCACATCTGTCAAGATTAAAGAAAAAACAATTTTAGACATGATAAGGTATAAAAGCTAAAGAATTAAAGAGCAAATTTAGTGACAAAAATTGTTTTTTATCGGTGTGAGAAAATATTTCATTAATAATCAATTTTAGTGCTAAAAGTTATTAATTATTATAGTAATCAATTTAGACATTAATTTACAAAATAAAAAATTATTTGTTATTAAAATAGTCAATATTATCAATAAAAAATTATATTTGGTCTCTAAATCAATTTCTAAAATTTAATTACTAAAGAAAATTGATCACTAAAAACTATCAAGGTTTTTATTACCAAAGAATTAATTTTTAAATTATTATCCAAGTAATTAGTGACCAATTTAGAGATCAAATTATAATTTTTTAATCATAATATTGACTATTTAAGTAATCAATAATTTTTTATTTTATAAATTATATCTATATTAGTTATTATAATGTAACTAATAAATTTTAAATTTTAAAATTAATTATTAATAAGATATTTTTATATAATGTACCGGAGAGCATAAGATTCTAAAATATTTTACATTTGTCATTTGCCGATATAAGATCTTACTATCACATAAAATTTACATCATTTGTCAATATTTTAAATTTTATGTGGTGCCAAGATAATTTGTCAATATTATTAAAAGAGAATTTCTTGTAATATCTAGAATTGTATTTTATGTTATGAACGTCTAACCAATAACTAAAAAGTGAAAACTAAAAACATATAGCTACTAGAAGAATAAATGTGTAACAAAATATTATTATTTGTCTTTAATTTAAAACGATTTTTCTATTTTTTTTTTATTACGAAGAGTTTATATTAATCATTATTTTACGAATAAATAGCCTTTTATTTTGGTACTATATGAAGGGAATTTGGTGATGGCTGGTGTGTGGAGTTTATTGAAATAATACATGATCGTTCTCATTATAATATTATACTAAACAAGGTAAAGTTTAAGAATTGTTTTCCTCTTAAATGCAGTTACTTGCAGAAGTAATATTGTTAAAATTTTAGACACTCCTGTCATGCACATCCCCTTCATCCCAGTTTCTTATAAAATACAGTTCTTTTAAACAATAAATTTAGCCATCTGAAAAGATATTATAATATTCTAGATCTTACAAATAAAAAAAATAATAATTAAACTAAATTTTAAATTAATGAAAATTAAAACGTAAATAAAAACTACATATAAAGATGTAAGCTTTATAAAATATTATAGTTTAAACCAAACTTACAAAACAGTTATAATCTAATATAACAAAATTTAATTAAAATGAAAAAAAATTATTATGAATATATTTTATTTAGCTCTTACTTAAAACATACTATAACCAGAAAAATTCTTCAGAAATTCAACAAGAACGAGTAATTTATCTATTTTTACAATACTAATTAAAGATGTATTGAAATACGTGATGCAATTTATCATTTTTTTTGGGGTGAGAGATGTTCTGAGCTTAAACAGTAGTGATACTAATGAGTCAATGTCAGGGAATTAATGAGTCTTTAATATGATAATGAGTCACTGTCACAAACTTAATGACTCTTTAAGACGACAATGATATATTCTTCTGACAATTACTTTGCCAGAAAATATGCTTATTCTAATATCCTCAAATTGTTCCTTTCAACTTCTATATATTACCAAACGCAAATTGTTATCCAATATTTCAGAATTGTCTTCAAAATATTTTGCAATGTCTGCGTTTGCAAGAAAATCCTGTGTTACTGTGAACCACAGTTGTTGCCTCACTATTAATGGAAGGAAATTAGCTTTATGAATCTGCTATTTTTTTTTTTCCTTTTCTCTTCATTAGGTGGAGACTGAAAATAATGTACAGAAATTGCTTGCCATCATCATTATATTTAAGATTATTGTTCATTTAAACCTTTATATTTCTTTTATTCAAATGAGTCTCGGTATTTTTTAAAAGAATCAATTTTATTCACGCATTAATGTTGTTTGAAAGATATTACATGTTAAAAAAAATTCTAATGTAGAAGATGATGATCCAAATTTTTTCAACAATAATAATACTAATTTAACATAAAAAATCAAATTGATTCTATACAGAAAATGCTAATTCAAGTATTGAGATTAAGTCAAATTAATTGATAACTTACTTTAAGTTTATTTGTATTTCTTTAAAAAAAAAATGGTTTTTAAGTCAATAGGATACCTGCTTTTCTTAATTGATGGTAGGAGATGCATTTGAACCTAGTTGTCATGCACATAAAATACTTCCATGTATATAAAATACTTAGAGTTATTCATATTGGGAATCTTAAAAAACATTTAAAGTTTTGAGATACTCGCAATCTCCTCTCCACCCCTCCCAAAAAATCCTGAGATTGAGATACGCAATTCGAGAGCAGACTATCAAAATAATAAAAATAACAATTAAATTCATTCCACATTATTATTTTTATTGATATTTAAGGGAGGAAGTGACTTTAATATAAAATAATCTACAAACTATTCTTCTGGAGATCTTTTTAAAAGCTAAGACTAATTTATACTATTCACAAAATTCAATTTTTAAATATTTGGTTCATTTTATGAAAAAACGAACCATTATTATACAAAAACTAAACTCACTAATTTCAGAAACAAATAATTCTTCTAAGAAAAATATTTTGACTAATCGAAGAAGTCGAGCATGTATACTATATTGACACTTAGTCTATCACCCCCATACAGCACCCAATGAGTGACTGGAAAAACTTCATAAAAAATAGTGTTTAACTTTATTACAATATGAGACAGTCATGCAAATATCATACAACAATTGTCTTGTAAGACAGTTCTAGGCGCCAACGGCTAACATGAAAATTTATATAACTAAGGATGCATAATGAATCTAGAATTTAAATAATAACTCATTGCACATGTATACATTAGAGAATCAGTTGAAGGAAATACAATTATCAGCCCCGAAGCACATTACAATGCTGTCTATCGATCCTCCTCCGTTTTTTTTCAGGTTCAGGGGACTGCAAATAAACAAAATAGTTTATAATAACACCATTACATGTTCTATATCAAAAAAATCTTGTCTGAAAGGGCATTGAAACAAACACCAATTCGTTTGAGAAACATGTGATCCTTTTGTATTATTGATGCACAGTGCATTTAACTTTTCCACACAAACCAAGAAAAGAGGTAAAAAGTGGAACATGTCACATTACCTCCTCGCTGAGTAAATGTGGAACCTGAACCCTTTTGGAGCCATCAGGTAGACGTTTAGAAGGTGAATGGTTTTCCGTAGCAGCATAAGAAGCATCGCGAACCTGAGTACAAAATACATATTTCCAATATCAGAACCGAAGAAGTATGGAATTTCAATCCAATTAAGTCCAAAGTATTTTATATGCTTGCTTAGTCACAAACTGCATTTTCTTGTGTACCATTTAGTTCTTTAGACCCTTACATTAACTCATGAAGCTCACGTCTTAAAATACAGTAAATCTATTATGAAAGAAATCATCTGAAGAATTACTTGGTTACCTGACTCTGTATGGCGCCTATTAACATATCCTGACAACCTGATGCATGCACATTTTCCAAAGTGGGGCACTGGAGCAAAAGTCTTCCTGAACCAGTCAAGTTAAAAGAAAATAATCAAATTTTCCATTCGTAAAGGAAATCTTAATGTGATGACTTCTATTTTGACATGATGATTACGGAAGAACAGGAGTATGAACTACCTGGATGCAAATTTGTACAAGAATTCAGATTCAGATCAATGAGTCGTGGGCAGTTTAAATACAGGGCCTGCATATCCATTGAAAAAAAGATTCAGAGATTAGAAGCATTGGAAAGACTATATAGCATAGAGATCTTTAGTCTAATGAAACTCACGTCTAAGCCTGTGCAGCCCCAGAAACTGAGTTTCCTTAAACGGCTGTGTTTGATAATTAGTTTCTGGTTTATAAGGTGTACATTAGAGACAGATGTTTTCTGTAATTTGCAGTTGTTTTCGTCAGCAGCTGGATTTTGCAAATTAGGATCACATATGGTCATGCCACAGTCCATGATTTCAAGGAGCGGCAACTGAAATGTCGCAAACTGAATACCACCTAAGTTAAATAGCAGCAGATTAGAAAGCAGAAACTCAAGCTCGCATAAAAGTTGTCAAGTTATTGAATATGCAATAGAAAATTACTTGAAGTCACGTTGGGGCAAACAGCAAGAAGGAGTCTTTTCAGGGTATCAGGGAACACATTGCAAATCATACTAATGCCACTGTCACTAACACTAGATCTGTGAAAAAAATTATCCATTATACACACTTTCCAAGAGATAAACAAGGAAAATAAGAAGAAAACAATGCATCCCTGAAATAAAATGTTATATTATATTGTCTTTTATCTCTTTGTACAGTATTAAGTTCCACGGATTTACTACATTGAAGATTCCTATAGAATTTGATTACAGTAAGAATCAGGTACATACCCACTGAGATCAAGCAGTTCAAGATTTGGATAGCTTGAGGAAATTGCAGCAACAGATGCATCAGTGATTTCAGACCCAAGAACAAGAGAAAGCATTCGCAGCCCCCTTAATTGTATTGAAACAAAACTTCAATAAGTTCATTAAATTAAAAAAAAAAATAAAGTACATAAAAATGACATTCTCACTGATTATATAAAAGGCATCACCATGGGATTTCGGATATAAATATTAAAATCGGGATCAAAATTCTAAGTTGATTGTTGCCTGGTAATTTGTGAGCGTCCTGTGTGCATGTGTGTGGGCTTGTGAGAGTGTATACATACTAATATTGTAGACATGTTATTTGTTTCGTTTCCTTTCTTAAGCACGACACTTGAGTGCAGCATAAAATTGGAAATGGTCATGTTTGGTCATGTTAAATGTTTGGTTCATTCACCACCAGATAATATGAACACTAACAAATACAGATGCAAAGTTCAAAACATTGTACATTGCCACCTTTCTTTTATAGAGGAGAAATTTAAACATGAAGGCATATTGTCGATGCTAACTGAGAAAATAGAGATCAAGATGCCAAAAACAAATGACAAACCTCAACTGAGCAGCAGTAAGAGCTAGCACAGCAGAGTGTGAAAGCCGTTCTGAAGCTATATGTATGTTTTGCAATCTCGGGCAACTTCTCCCCAAGCCTTCAATCATAGTGGTGAGATCTGTACTATCATTTTCTTGGCAAGAAAACTCCAAGGAAATCTCCCTCAATTGGGGACAATTAAATACCTACAATTTCAGGCATGTTAGCAACTAGAATTCAATTCACAAACTCGGAAACATATAGTTATTGACCATGTCATAAATAACATAAGAAAAAGTACGAAAGAAAAGGCAAATAATCACCATTTTAGACAGAGAGTGCAAATCTGATAGCCAGAGTGTACAAAGACTTGACGAACAGAGGAAAAAACACCCCAAGTTAGAACATCCTTCCATCTTGAGGCTTTTGAGACTTTTTTTATCAGCAACAAACCGGCCTAGTTCATCCCTGTGTTATCATAATCGAATATTAGATAAAGCTAGAAAGAAAGAGGCAGCATTCTTTGGTTAAACATGCATATGCAAATATCTAGAATTATATAAGTATAGAAAGGCCAAGAATGACTGTGTAAGAAATTAAACAGATCAAAAACAAAGACAGTAAACCAGAACTAACTTTTACACAGCATACTAGCAATAAATAAAGATCATACGATGCGTAAAATGATTAAAATTAAAAGATCAGATTAAAAAGATAAGATCGATCAATACCCATTAATCCTAATGGTTGCAGCATCGAATGTGGAGATTTCCATACTCTCAAGATTAGGACATGAAAAAGCGACGCAAGCCAGCATAGTTGAATCAAAATCACTGCAGCACAACAACAAACATGTTAGATTCATGAAAGAAAAAAACATCAATGGCATTTTCTGATCCCATTTTCAAAATTCAATCCATTTATTTCCTTTTTTAATTATTTTGTGTCCACATTATCCTTTTTGAAGGGCATATCACTAATCTCTCTATTTAGATTAAAAGGATCGATCTGGATCAACACAGAAACTCTTGTTTACATGTTTAAATATGATTATCTACGTTATCCCTTTTTTTATCTAGGTTATCACTTTTTCTTTCAAGTGCCAAAACAATCTTTGAACAATTTTTATCATATCCACTCGTCAGTTTCTCAATCAAAACGACATCGCAGATGGAGGTCCTACCTCTCCATTCTAAGCGAGAGTCTCACAATCCCAGGACATTTCTGCAACATCGAGGCAACAAACCCAACTGTAACGTTGACGGGAACCCTAAGTTTCAACTCCTCAGCCGCTCTCCATATCCTCTTCGCCGTCTCCCTCCACCCACGGCACACCTTCGCGGCGGACAGCAGCCCCGCCGGCGGCAGCCTCCTCATCACATCCCACAGAAGATTCACCGGCAGTCCACACGACTCCGCATCCAGATCCAGATCAGGATCGGTTTCAGAAAACAAATCTGCATCCACTCTTTCTTCCTGTTCGGACGGATCGAATCCAGAACCGCCTTCATCAAGATCGTCAAACGACAGAGCGCGACGGAGACTAGAGGAAGGATGCCGGAGGCCAGATGCAGCAGAGGAAGGAACGGATACAACGGAGAGAGAAGAATCAGGAGGGGCAGTAGTGATGGAAGCAGACACAGGAGTCTTGATGGTGCAGTTGTGACCTTTTTTGGGAAGACCACAGCGACCACAGTTGTAACTGCCACGCCTTTTGCCACGCTTGCCGTCAGTGGCGGCGTCTCCGCCATGGGCCGGTGGGAGCGCGGCGGTGACCTGCATAGTCTATAGATAGAGTGTGGGATTGAATGATGATAGAGGGAAATATAAGAACAAAGCGCGGGTAGCCTTCGCGCGCTAATTTTGATGTCTTTTATGATATGCTTCTTTCTTTTTGATAATAATTGTTGTTGTTTTTTTTTTAAATGACCTAAGTTTGTATAAATATGCCTAGTGGACAGTTATGTGAAAGGTTGTGACTCTAAGTAAATGTGACTCATTAGAGATTTTGGATTTTGCGATCAGTAACAACGGATCCTTCCTTAATAGTCACGGTTGATTATTTATTTATTTGATTGATTTTTTAATTGTTTATAATTATTTATTAAATTTGGAAATTAATTACTATTTTTCAATAATAAGAAACTTTTTCTTTACATTTAAATATAAACAAAAAATAGTTTTTGAATATATAATTTTATACAAATACAAAACAATAGTTTAAAATACTATATTTTCATTAGAGGTTGTTTTTTCATTAATTTCTAATTATTTATAAATAATTTCTTAATATTATATATATATATATATATATATATATATATATATATATATATATATATATATATTTTTTTTATATATTTTTTTTTTTTTTATATATATATATATATAAATAAATATATATGTATGTATATTATTTTTT